>Ga0224511_10000806_pt1 | contig 16720 bp, 7 predicted proteins | sample SF_May12_sed_USG_2_FD_169988 | JGI IMG/M metagenome (GOLD analysis project Ga0224511, IMG submission 169988) | Sediment microbial communities from San Francisco Bay, California, United States - SF_May12_sed_USGS_8_1 | ecosystem: Environmental > Aquatic > Marine > Sediment | place: USA...
TTTTTAAAAACAACACAGGTAAAATAGCAGAGAATTTGATTTCCCGTATGTTACGAAGTCAAAATTACGTTTTGTTACTGCAACAATCCGCATATGGTTTTTTCTATGTGTTTGGAACATTTTAACGTGTAGTTATATGATAATAAGTATGTACCACTAATTCAAATATGAAGAAAATAATTGTTAAAATGTATCTTAATGTGTACTATTGATGCCAAATAAAATTGTCCCGTATGTTATTCAGGTTTTGGCGACACCTATAAATGAAGTGAATTTTTTTTTCTTACGATAACAATGAGAGCAATTTGATAGTAATCTGATACAATGCCGTAAAACTAAACTAATTCTTATTTTAAAGTGTTATTTATTGCAAGAAATAATTCTTAACAATGTTTTAAGTGAGCCACATTTGTTTTGGCGACACTGGGTTTTAACGACCCTTGGTCAATTAAGCTATCAAATAAAATGTTTTAGATGTGCCAAATAACCTTGTTTTGGTGTTTTATTTTTACCATATATGTTAACGCAATAAAATAAAAATAAATGGTTGTGTTGTTTGCAAATACCGTTTCACACTGTTAACATACACGTCGGCGACAGCAATTGTCCTGGTTACGTGAGAACGCGTCAGATACATGTAGACTCCTTTGCGCCTGCCTTTAAAAATATTCATACATAAAATTATTATAGCCACATCATTTCGAGAAGCACTGTAGCTTTTACACATAAATTAATTTAATTCAACTGAGAAAAGAAGAAATAATAACTGAATTTGACATTTTTGTTTTTTATACGCCCAGGGTAAAACTTCAGACGTATTATGGTATGGCGTCCGTCCGTCTGTCCGTTAACCACATCATGTCCGCTCAATATTATAAAATGTTTCTGAGTGACAGTTATTCTACTTAGTAGGAAGATTGGTCATACTCAGTAGATGACCCCTATACAATTTGAGGTCACTAGGTCAAAGGTCAAGGTCACAGAAGCATTTTATGCAAAAACATGTTCGCTCAATATCTTAAAACGATTTTGTGTGACAGTCATGGTACTTTGTAGGCAGATTGTTCATGGTCAGTAGATGACCCCTATACATTTGGAGATCACTAGGTCAAAGGTCAAGGTCACAGTACCAATTTTTGCAAAAACAATGTTCGCTAAATATCTTGAAAAGTTTATGAGTGACAGTCTTTGTACATCGTAAGAAGATGTCCCCTATAAATTTAATTTTGAGGTCTGTAGGTCAAAGGTCAAGGTCACATTAGCATATAATGCAATACCATGCCCAATCAATATCTTGAAAAGTTTTTGAGTGACAGTCATTATATTTGGTAGGAAGATTGGTCATGGTCAGTAGATGACCCTAAACATGTTTAGGTCACTTGGTCAAATGTCAAGGTCACAGTAGCATTTGATGCAAAAACCGTGTCCACTCAATATCTTAAAAAGTTTATGACTGACAGTCATTCTTCTTATTAATAATAGAAAGATTGGTCATGGTCAGTAGATAGCCCCTATAAATGTTGAGGTCAGTAGGTCAAATGTCAAGGTCACAGTTGCATTTTATGCAAAAACCATGTCCGCTCTATATTTTAAAACCTTTCTGAATGACAGTCATTGTACTTTGTAGGAAGAATGGTCATACTCAGTAGATGAACCCTATACACTTTTAGGTCAAAGGTCAAGGTCACAGTACCATTTTATGCAAAAACCATGTCCGCTCAATATCTTGAACAGTTTATGAGTAACTATCATTGGACTTGGTAGGAAGACTTGTCGCGGTCAGTAGGTGAACATATGAATGCAAAGGTTTGACTCAAGTAAATTTTTCACCACTAATTTATCGAACGGCTCATCCTTCGGGCGTATTATGCTCCGACATGCGGAGCTCTAGTTTAACTTAAGCTACATTTAATTGTAATTAAATAGTTTTTGTATTTAAATACTTTAAGTCTGGCTTCTACCATTTTACTTCTTTGCATTTTAAAGAAATGATGAATATTTTATATGAAACGTTGTATTTTATTGTTTTGAACAGATAGAACAGAAAAATATATTAGTAGTAGTACTGTAAACAAAGACAAGCGGCCCAAAATACATAGCAAACATAGCATATAATTATAATATACACTGTTATGAGTCGTGTCAACATAATTGAATCATTAGCATAAGGTTTCTTTTGAGTGTATTAAATAGTTTCTGTAAACATATACACTTTAATAGCATTAGCATCTTGTGATGATAATAAATTGTTGAGATATTGTATATTAGTTCCATTGATATCTGTTTCCAGTTTTTTTATTAACAACATTATACATACATCATAATAACATCCGTATTACAATTTGTATACATTTTGCAAATAGACTTTAAAAAAGTAAACTGTACATAGTTCTTAGATTATAAAATGTGGTTAAGTGTTGTTGTTGTTGTTTTGGTTGTAAAATAGTTAAAGTAGAAAATTTTAATATAAAAGGGGGAAAGGTGAACAAACATTAATTTAGCAGGGAGAGAAAAAAAATGTGTATCAATTGCATATTAAATACAAATAAATCCAGTTGTTATTAAATATTTTGTTGGTTTTTTAAGTTTGAAATTGCTTCTTCCCTTTTTAGCCTATTTTTAAAATAATTAATAAAATCGGTTGTTTCCGGAATTTCCTCTCTACATTTGCATCTAAATATGAAGTACTTAGTTACAAGAATAAAAAAATGATGTCTTTATTTTGTGTTGCTGAGTTTTCACTGTGATTGCAGAAACTTATTTGTTCATAGGATAGATCAGTTAGTAAGTTTACATAAAGAAGTTGTAATATAATAATGTTTTATATCCATCCATAACTTTTGAATTACATGGCATTCCCAAAACATAATTATGTTTATTTGAGTCAATGTACATGCTGCAAAAGTCGCAAATATTATGGGATTTAAGTTACATTTAAACAGGAATCGATTGTCTGGAATTATGTGCATCAAATATTTATATTGTTTAGTGTCTACAGTAATATTTAATGATGCTTTGAATATATTTGGCCAATAGAATTGTTGCTTGTTAAGATGGTATTCCCATTTTATAGTTGCTAAATTGAAATTTGGGCATTTTCTTGTAACCAATATATTTGTCACAAAATTACTAAACTTTGGTTTCTCATTTATTTTATGTATTAGGCGGTTTTTATGATTATATATAATTTCTTCAGAAACAAGTTGTGCCTTCTATGGTTTTGGTATTTTATGTATTAAAGAATTGTATTTCAAGTAATCATGCTCACTTATCTGATACAGATCTTTGAATTCTGAAAAATTATAAAACCTTTGAAACCTGTAACCATATATTTGGTCTATAAATTAAATACCTCGATCATACCATTTATGATATAGAACAGTTTTTTTATTCTGATCTGTTATATTTGAATAATTCCATATTATTGCTTGTCCATTACAAGTTGGTTCAGTGTAGCTTGCTTTTGCCCATGAATACAGAACATGTTTTAGGAAATAACTGGGAATATTGAGTTTTTAACATCTTTTGTTTGCATGTTACATTCAAATATTAACTCTTCACCAACTTGTTTTAGTTCCATTGATATACCATGTAAGCAAAAAGGAACGTTTTAAATCAGTGAATTTAGAACGGCAAAATGCATAGAACTAACAGTCAATAACATAGATCTGATTATTTCGTTGACAATATAAGCAAATTTGATCAACTTTCCTTAGTCCATAATGTCTCCCTTGTTCAATATCATGCATGTGACAGTGGCGGATCCAGGATTTGGCCTAGAAAATAGTTGAAAGTATTGACGATTGAAGTAAAAAGTCTTTTTTAGCGGTGTTTAAGGTATATTTCTAATAAAATGATGCTTAAAACGAATCGCGAGGATTTTTAAAATTTTTTTAGCATTTTGGGCATACAAAATCATTGGTCCGCGGCCGTTAGGGGGGCGCGCGCCGGGTGCGCCCCCCCCCTCCCCCTGGATCCGCTAGTGTGTGATTTTAAACTAGAATCATGACATAGCAATTTTGTACCATTTAGTAAAAGATTTTAAAATAGTAATAAAAAGGAAAGTGCCTAAATTAATATCTAAACAATTGTCTGAATACCAAATACATTATACACAGCAAAATATCCCCTCCAGAATCCAGATTGGGACTTATCAATGTTATGGTTATATTCAGTCCAATCACTCAGACGTTTATTTATTACAGAATAGTGTATACATGGTATTGCTAATGGATATTGCTCTGTAGTTACTGGAATCATCTGTAGAATTATAAACATGATCTAAAACACTAGTTTCCCAAGATGAAGACATAGAACCAGTTATTTTGCATATGAGACAAGGATTTCCGCATCAACTTCCAGTGCTGGAAAACTATGTCCTACACACCAATGTCGCGTGCAGTGACGTCACGATTTCCCGTGTATTTCCTTTGTACGAAATTGCATTTATTTTGCTGAGTTATGGCCAAATAAATAGTAGAGATAGTGTTATATTCGTTAAACGTGTAATATACATCACTCAAAATAACGGACAGTTGTCAATTTCAACTATATTACATAAATATATGCAAGTTTCCAAACAATCGACCGTGGGAAAATTCTGTCGTCAGATGCGATGACCCCCGAATCTGGACACGCGGAAATCATTTTTTTAAATTACATATTACTATTAATGTCAATGTTTTAATAGTAAATTGTAATAAATTCACACATTTATTTGAATAAATCACAATAACAAACTTTCTGAATGAAAATGAAGAATTCTTGCCTAGTTCTCGTTTGGTACGAACTTAAATTGGTACGCGTAATTATCCATCGTGTTATGCAAATTCCAGACAGATTATCCCATTTTGTAACGAAAATCGGTTTGCTCAATCGATTTATATTTTACCTGTTCTTAAGACTATCACAAACTTTTGATAAAATATCCGAAATAAATTTTGTTGTTGAATGAAATATCGCTACGCTCTGGTTGTACTATAAAGAAATAGATCGCGCTGTTTGTTAATTGTTTTATGCCCCAAAGTATATGAGATATATGAAGTATGATATGCAAGAAAAAGTAGCATGTGGTTCCTGGTGTGGATGAAAAAATCAGTGCATCGGAAAGCCTTGTCACCGCCTATGTTGCACAACGCCCTCAGGATAGATTTTTCCATCCACACCAGGAACACATGAAAGATATTGATATGGTTAAACAACACAATAGTTACAATATCAGAGTAATTTCATTTAAATTAAACTGAGAAACGGGAAAGCCTTCGAGAACGTAGCCGGTCCAATAAAAAAAACAGACTCGGTTATAAGCTGTTCATTAGTGTAAATGAAATATGCCTCACCACTGACGCCTCTAGCCTTTAAGCGGACCTCCATTTTTTAAATATAAACAACATACAGTGCATGCTCACTGAGGACCAGAAAAATGTAACTTTACAATGTGCAGAAATCACATCAATCCCCGAAAATTTACCGACCGAATAAATTCATAAGATAAAATGGTTCAGCCTGTAAGTTAACAGATCTGTCTCCATGTTCATGGTCGTTGCCAGAATATGGATTAAAGAGTCGTTCAGTGTCATTTAATAACACATTCTGACAAGCGCGTATCGGGGATATTCGGCACTTGTGACAGCCTAGTATTGATGTGTATCAAACCTCTGTTACAGCTACACATTCCAAAAGGTACAGGAGCAGTCGGAGCAGGTGTGGCGTTTCTACCGTTACAGCCTGGTGTACGAGTACTATGACCGACCTGCAATATGTCCGCCTTTTATCATCATTACACACATATTTCGTCTGTGTCAGTACATTCGTAGAAGGCGAAACAACAGGTTTCGAATTGATAGGAATGGATTGGAAAATAATGCATTCAGTACGTTGGTGTTTTTTTATTGTGTTGTATATATGGCAGCATTAATTTCAGCCTATTTAGGGGTAGCACCTTTTCCTACTTATTTATACCAGTGCCCTATTTTCGCTACTGTTTGTAAGTACAGCCCTAATACATGTACTCGCGTTGCCAATGCTACTTCGTACTACATGAGAAATTCCATTTAATTCCTTTTTTAAAGCAGCATCGTTTAGCCCACATAATGACGATTCTAGGTGTTACCTTGAGAAACATACATTTGACCAATTTTGACCTCGATGTTTGACCACAAGTTCTAAGGTAAACATGTGGTTTTGTAATCCAAACTTGACTGCGTCTAACAAATATAAACTTTTCTGCCAAGCTATATTAAAGTCCCTTTTATTCATAAGGAATTAGGAGTCCGGACAACATTTTTTAGGCAAAGTTGACCTCTGACCTCTATGTTTTACCAGACCTTCGAAGATATCCACTTGTTTTAGCGCACGACACTCGGCCTTTTTATGCCCCACCCACTTCGCAGAAGAAACGGGAATATTGTTTTGCTAATGTCGGTCGGTAGGTCGGTCGGTCGGTCCAGAGCTTTAATATTTCACATGCTAATTGGTATTGGTAAGGACAAGAAACCTATCGATGTTGGGTTTACATGGTCAAAGGTCAAGGTCACAAGGGTCACTTTCGTAAATAAATTGTCTTCTGCTCAATATCTTAATATAAATTGAAGAGATGTTCAAATAAAGAATGTTGTAAACAATGTAGATATGTCAAAATTAAGGGCTTAATGACAAAATGCCATTTATCACACAACCTTCATATTTCACATGCTGATTGCTCTTGGCAAGAACATGAACTGTATTGTTTAAGTTCACTAGGTCAAAGGTCAAGGTCACAGGGTTCTGTTTTGTAAAAAATGGTATCCGCTTATTTTCTTAAGAGTTATTTGTCAAAGGGCTATGATATTTATTGTCTTGGTAAGGACATGACTCCTATTGATTTTGTTTCACCAGGTTTAAGGTTAATGTCACAAGGGTCACTAGTGAAACATGTAAAAATGGTTTCTGCTCCATATCATGAGAACTGTTTATCACAAAGCATTCATATTTAACATGCTCATTGTTTTTAAGAGAGACATGACCCCTTTTGACATTGAGTTAGCTAGGTCAAAGGTCAAGGTCAGAAGGATCACTTTTGTAAAATAATGTGGTGTTCCCTTAAAAAAATATGTAAACATGTTGGTTGCTCATAATCTTGAGAACTGTTTATCACAGAGCCTTTATATTTTACATGCTAATTGGTCTCAGTGAGAACACAATCCCTGATGTGTTTAAGTTCAATATGTCAAAGGTCAAGGTTATATGTATGTAAACAGTTTTTACTGAAGTTACTTAGTAACTATGGATTATAAAGCCTGAAGGCGCTTACCCCATACATATTCACAAAGTCACACCACGTCAATTATCCCACTTTAATAATATGAACCTTTTTATAACAGGCTCCCTGTACTTATTAATCACCCTTCTATCAAACCCCTTTTTCAAAATCTGTTTACTCATTATGAATTATTAGTGCGGAAAATTCATTATTTTGACCTAACTTGACATTTAACCTCGCCCTTTGATGTATCAATTTATTCTTGAGTATGAAGTATAATTAAAACCTGTCAACCCATTATTAAACTGTTAACTAAACTGTGTATGTTCTAGTCAACTATGACTTTGTTGTGTAATATGTATTCAACATTGTTTTAACATTATAGATTAGTTTTTAAAATATGAGAACTTATACACGCCCCTTGTCTTATCTTAGTCATATTAACAGTTTTGCATGTCGTCTGTGTTTACGACAAACTATAGATCTACATTTTGTGTTACACTTAAATACAATAGGATTATGTTTTCCTTAAATGAAAAAAATGTGTTTACGTGTATGCAGCGCGTGCATTGATACGCACAAGGGAGTGACGATCAATAACTGAGGAATAGCTACTTTTTTGGCATAGGGGGATTGCGTTTATGAAACGACGCACTCTGATATTCCCATTCGACGTCGAGACATACATAGTGTACATATTAGTTTCTATAAGTTGCCCGTAGTTCAAGATACTGGAGCGCCCACCACACATGACAAACCAGGTTCTTTAACGTGCTCAGCGTATAGCACAGATACACGATTATTTGTCTTGCAAAGACCAGTAGATATTTCCTTTAAGTAGTTGAAGTTGGTATGTAGGGTGGAAATGGAAATCCCTGAGTCGAAAGCCATGTGTTTTACTACGGAGCCAAGTCCTCTCACTACTTTCCAACCTACCAGGGATATGCTGTTATAGGGTCAATTAACGGATTAAAGTTGTGAATTCGTCACCAGTTAGAGACCGGTCGCCAAGAAATGGTTTGAGACGGTCGTACACAAAGGCGCTAAGAATTGTTTCACTTTTCACATCTCAGCTGGTCTGATTGCAACGAGGGTCATATTAGACGGAGTGTCGTTGAGTTAGGATTGACTGTATATTTGAAACTTTTTACACAACTTCTGCTTTACCGCTTGGCCCAATTTTATAAATTATACATAAAAGTGTTTTATTGACCTCCAGCGACCTAGAGCCCGCATTTTTTTTTGTTATTTAAACGAATATGAATGTATTTTTCAAACATATTCGATCAATATGAAACAATTATATGGCAATATTTTTACTGCAAAATTTTATACAACATATAATTGTATACCCAACTATCGCTTATCACTAATATATACTGAAACTTCTTGTTTTAAAGGGTTGAAACTGAATATCTATGAAAACAGGCGTCTGACGAAGTTTGTACGTGCAGCAAGTAAACGATACCAGAAGACCACACATAAGGCAGATGTAGAAGGGCTGGACAATAAGGTACATTATGGTGCCTTGTTTACTTGATGTAAAGTCTTGTTTCTTATTTACATGGCGTACATTTTGATGACATAAATCGGAAGGTCGTGTGACTGATTTAAAAATGAAACTGGATTGGAGTTTTAGATTGTCTTCTTTATATAAGCTGAAGTTTTGCCAAGGGTTCTAAGCTGAGAGGCACAGGGCCTATATATTATAATATAAACATATTAAAGTTTAGCCTTTAACAAATACTTATATCAGTATATATAACAATGTTCAGAGTCAACAATGTAAGAAAACTACAGCTAGTGTGCGTGGAGATCTGTATTCAAAAACTTTATGACATCTTTGTGAGAATGCTTCAGATTTTAAATATGGATAAAGTACGATTTATTTACAAAATATGCATTACTTGTTTATGTATAACATGTTTATCTGTCCTTGCAGACAAAAAATCAAGAACCCTGACCCAGCCATGCAACAGATGTCTGAAACACGTTAACAAATGACGCAGATCATGGCGTGCAGGCCATGTTGCAGGAGCAGAGACGTGTGAGACACTAACATTGCCGAGTTTAACACTAGCAGCAACCTGTGATTCAATAGTTTCTGATAACACATGTAGCAGTTCCATTGGAACCTTGTCGATATTTATGATTCATTTTCCTTAAACCATTTAAAGCAAGTTTGAAGTATTATGCAAGCATATCTAGGGGTTTGGACTTTATTTGGTAGAGCAAATACCTAATGTAATGCCATCGACTCTTTAAAACTTTATAGTTAAAACTAAATGGTTAATTATTGTGCTTGGCATTTTTTCAACGAGATATACATGATGGCTGACTTTTGACCTTTGTTTTTATTGTTTGTTAACAAGAATAGGTATTGTGTAGGTCAAACACCTAGTTACTGATATTCAAGTAATTTTAAATTTATTGATGACTTTTGTTGGAAGTTGTGCGTGACATAATATTTTCAATGTACTAACATACACATTAGTATTTGATATTATTCAAGATAACAACCGTCATTGTATTTTGTAGTGTATATACTGCTTTCCTTTTATGAACATTTTTATGTGCTGTTTAAATTGTGTATATCCATCCTAATTTAAATCATGTTGAAAAAATATTTCATAATTTATGTAGAAAAGTTTTTCTTCCATTTGTCATAACAATGCTTTGTGGAGAGAATTTTGTGCTTAAATTGTGCACGTTTTGGTCACGACCGCGACGATTTAATCATCGATATGGCCAAAAGTGTGTATTTTTCTGGTCCTTTTTTTCTTTCACTTTAATTTTGTACAGATGTTCAATTTGCTTCTGTTCTTTGAATACAATAAGAAGCATATAATATAATAAAAGTTATTTAATCTCCAATCAGAAATTAAGCAGCTATAAATGTTTTGTTTATTATTATTGTATAGTTTATAACTTATTTTGTCCATTGTACATACGTATATTTTGTTTAAGGCATTGCCTGAAATCACGTTGTACATTAATGTGATTCTAAGAGGTCGACGAAAATAGTGACACCCATTTGTTTTAAAGTCTTTGCTTTTTGTCGAACATTGACATTTGATAAATTACCATGTAGAAAATTTCATAGCCAACAGTTACCTACATCCATTGGTATCACACTTCTCATTGCCTCTGTCATGGATTGTTAGAAAGCTCTGCAAAGACATTTTAATTGGGTAGGGTTTTCATTAAAATCTGAGGATACAAACATCTCTCCGCTTTAAACTTCTCTGCATAATCTTTAAAAAAACTACAACAGTTTAGATTATAGTTTTAGTATCAATTGATGCGGGAAATTGTTAACTAGAACATGGATTGCATTGGAAATTAAAAGATTTGTTTATAAAAAAAAGACTTGCTGTCGCACCAGAAAGCTATTTACTTCAACCCAGTAGTATCATAACAATGGACCACGTGATTTCATGCCTTGCTTAGTGACATGACATATTTTACATATAATACAAAAATACATGTACATGCATATAAGTATTTGTTTAAAGAATTATAAAATTAATGTGATGCAACTAAGTACTGTTTGTTTAAATGTTTTAGAATAATTAAATGATGCTGTGTATTACGGGACTTAAGATCTCACGTACAATGTTGCAGAGCCAGAGCTATTGCTGTCTCTCTCGTTGGTGCCCATATCACCTTTGGTGTCCACTCTTTGGTTTAAAACTAGAATGTTTATCAAATTTGGCATTTTATAAAGAATAGTATAATAATGCGGTATTGTATTAAAACTTTTTACACTTCTTAAGCATCAAGAGCTATGTACTTTTATCGATTTTGATAACTATTTTGCATTGGAACAAGTTATGTCCCTTTTTAAACTCAAAAACTATTGTTGTATAAGAAAAGAAATTTAATTCATTGTACCACAAAATGCACTTTTCCTTGTATTATGAAATCAATGTTATTGATGATATCTACCATAAGTTGTGTTATTTAGTTTTGTTAACAATGTTTTTTGCAGTCTGCTGTGATAAAGTTGACGTGTGCATAATGTTACATTTATGATTATTTCTTATATCTGATTATGTTTGTATTTGATTTTGTTATATTGATGAAGTGATGATATTTGTATATAGCCCTTTTGTACATCTTTCTTAACGAGGGATTTTTATGTCTTATATTTGATTATGTTTGTGTTTGATTTTGTCATATTGATAGAGTGGTGATATGTTTTTAGATTTTATGTATACCTTTCTTTTCGAGGGATTTTATGTCATAAATTTGATTATGTTTGTGTTTGATTTTGTCATATTGATGTGGTGATGATATTTTTATTAACATTTTCTGTATACCTTTCTTAACGAGTTTTTTTTAGTTTATTGTTGCTTTTAGGTTTTCCATTTAAAAGTTAATGTGAAATTGTTCAGCTACTATTTGAATTTCCCTGAAGCCTTGCATAGTTACTAACTCATAACTGAATAGACAGTTTGAAAGGCTTATTTATTGTTCTAATCGGTAGCAGTTTGAACGTTTGAATGCTGTACGTACAATTTTATGTAAGTATTTAACATGCAAGGTATTGTTTTAAGACATTGCTGTTACCTTATGTAATGTGCAAACGTTAGGATTCGTAATGAACGCATGTATAGGGAGTGGTTTTCGTTGGATGTTTCCCACTTAAGATGCAGAGCTCTCAGCTCTCCTTGCCCCTGCTGCTCTGGTTTTGCTCCACGGAGCTCACAAGAACCCACAACAGGGAACTGTTTTGCCTTTTGAAGGGCAAACTGCCTCGTATTTTATCATATTTTAGATTATTATATAGGATGAGGAGATTGAAACGAGTGTTTTATATTACATAATGTTAAGTATGATTATGTATGTAGTATGTCTTATCTATGTTTTGTTAATGGTATTTATATACATGTACTTTTCTTTTATAGTCTTACCCGTGTTTAACAGCTTGTCAGTGGTCACTTACGGTTGTTGAAGATGGAAGCAAATCAAATATATAGTTTGCCCGTTATTCCATAGATATATGTTCTTTCAACATGAGTACTATTAAAATTTAAGGTTCTTGCATTTTACGATCATACCATTTACATCATTAACTTAATAAAAGCTCAACTACTGTCGTCTGCGAAATCGATACAGCATCGGTGTTTTCTTTTAGACCTGATTTTTGTCCTTTTTTTGGCAAGCTACTCAACATCCATGCAGACATTATAGGATGGTTATGTGATTTTAGAAATCAAGTACTTAGTCATTTGGTAAATAGAAGAGGCTAATATACATACCTTGAAAACTCACGTTTTATGTTAAAAGTTGATTAATATAAAGCAATGTGGCAAAGCACATTGTTTGACTGTCAACTGAATGTCAACACCATATTAATATAGCGAAGTGGCGGAATACGATGTGAAAATGATTTAATGGGTAAAATATAAGATTGGTTAATTGCACATGAATGGGAGTTTAGTTGATTCACAACATAATTATATTACTGTTGGAATACACTGGTCCCCAACCGGGTTTGGCATGTGGCTGCATAATAAGGGGGTAAAATATAGGCATAAGGCATATGGGTTAAATATAGGCATTCAGATTCGCCAGATTACGGACAGACCACAAAAGGTCAGGTGACCGTTATGGCAGGTTAGACTGTAAAAGCTTTAGGCTTCATTTTTTATTCTTTATCTAAACTTTAAACCGCTTTATAGTTTGAGACTTGGATTGTTGATTATTTTTCAAAAACAAAAGAAAAAAATATGTATCATTTAAATGCTTTATACAATTTATGAACACCAGTCTCAGTACACGTACAAAAGTCGACTTATCAACAAATAGTAGGGAAGTTCTGTTTTATGAACTATCGCATAAATCATCAAACCAATTTGTTTTAAAACTTACTTAAGGTATGACCTTCCTAATGGATTCACATATTTGCAGCTAGGAAGAGATTTTATAATAAACTGAAGAAGGGGAAGGGGAAACCTTTTTTTAATAAAATATATGCTATTTTAAGACGATCCACCGCACAACTTTTCTCAGTTTTTGGATTTTTGATTTTATTAACAAGATTGAAAATGTTCATTTTATTCATATTAAATGGAGGTATAAGGTGTTAAATTACTTCCCTTTAATTTAATTTAAGCAAATATAGGTAACTTGTATTTTAAAAAGATTTTTCTACGGTTGAAAAGTAAAAACACAATATATATTACATTTTAATGAAAAAAAAACATGTTTATTATTTGATAAAAAATACAAATGTGTATCCTTCATAGTCCATTAGGAAGGTCATACCTTAATACACTGAACATCAATATTTTCGGAAACCTATTTTGTTCGATAACACTGGTGTGACTTATTTACTTAAACATCTCTCTAAAAATGCCCTCTGGGTTTTTACGAAAAATTACGCAGGAATGAGCCTAGGGTAGTCATTTACCAACGTTGTTCTAATTAATCAAGTTTGTTGCATATGTAGGTCAGAATTTCAGAAATTTGATTTAAAAAATAAAATTGTTTAATATTTTTATGTTCGAAAACCATATTGCTTAGGTTTTACCTTTAGATTTTGACATCATTTTAACTTTTTTATACTTCTATCTGATTTTGATAATTTCATATAACTTGTCACGTCATGTCTAAAACTATGACATATATATCATTACATTTTAAGAGTTTCATGTTCTTGCAATTTGTACTTTTTATAAAATACTGTGTCAAACCTTCTTGCGAGGTATTCATCAACGTCCTTGTTCTTTTGCTTACCTGTTTATTATAATCAGAATAAAAAGTAGTGAATAGACTTGATTGTTGTTTTTGCTAAGTTGGATTTTGTAATGTATTATGGGTGTAAATGACTGAGTACCTTAACATGCACATGCATGGAGAGAGAAATACGCACAACCTTAAAACACGCAATCACGTTTGACTATCAAAGTATCTATAAATGCCCTAATTATTTCCAAACAATAATTAAGACGCTTGGACCATTATGAATCACATGATGTAATTCCATGTTGTTTCTTGAAATTAAATATATGACCCATAAGGGCCATGATCCAATTGAATCCGTTTAATCTTGCAGTTTGCAAGACAGTCAGATTTTGGAAAGCAGCGTTAGCAGTCATAAATTACTTTTAATCTTTTTTATCTTTTATCTGTCTAGAGTTGCAATTATGTTAGTATTTTGCTTTACAATGAATTTCCTTCTTCAAAACCTAATCGGGAGGGATTTGAATGATGCTATGGTTTTAATAATAACTTGACCGTTTGTCTATACCGTGCCTATTTGCCACGGACCAGTGATGATGTTAACAGGCAGACGACATTTTTACTTAGGATTCCTTTTTCTCTCTCTTTTTAAATATACTTATTTTCACTTACTATCGTTCTATTCATATTCTATGTGGCCTGGGTAGAGAGAGTAAATGAACATATTTACTTTTTCTTCTCCAATAAATGTTGAGAAAGTGTGAGGTTTGCAATAGCTTTAAACTGGTTTAAACCTTAAATGAAAGTCATTGACCGTACCAAGGCGGTAACTCAAAATTTCTTAGATAAATCATTTAAAATAAAAAAAAAATCATCCTAAAAACAACTTAAAATGTTTATTCTGAGTGTCGGTTGCGTATTGGTGTTCTGTGTATTTTTGTGCTGTTCTGTGTGTTTGAATTTGTACGGGCAATTTTGTCATGGTGCTCTTAAACCTGTCTATATATTTTAAAACATTCTTTCTTTGATCTCTGCAATTTATATAAACCATTTGCTGCAGAAGGGCTTTGAACTTTCCTGCTATTATAATCTAAATGGTGACAGTTTAAATCCTAAAGCTAGTACTAACAATACCATTGAGACGCTTCAATAATATTAATTCTGTATACTAATTTACTAATTCTATATCTTCTTGTTGTTAAAAGAGCGCTCAGATATGTAAACTTTTTTTTACGTTATACAACACAAATATCAAATTAATTGTTCGCATGTTTTTCTAGTCTATAAGGCGTTCTGTGCAGCATCAATTTCTAAATCTAATTCAGTGCTAAGAATGATAACAAGCACCCAGAAACGATGGCCGTAAAAGGCCAATTCAATCCCTTGTTTCTGATGTCGGCAAAGGTCTGAAACGCATGAAAAATAACCGTAATTTGTTCGCCACTTTTATCAGAAATAGTTTGATGTATTTTGTATGTCACAGCAAGCTCTAGAACATTCAGTCATTGTCCAGGCCATTTTGCTGGCGACGAAGACCTAAACTAAGTTGGTGAGTGTAGTTCTTCAAACTATCCGTTTGTCTCGACGTCCGAAAAGAAAAAAAGTTGTCAAAGCATAAATATTTGCATTGGTAGGTAAATTGTTCAACAGTAAGTGCATTAGAGTAAAATCGCAGGAATTAACATAATTACAAGTACATGCTCTATAAGAAATCCTCTGGTGCGTGGTCATATTGTTGGTGGATATATTTAAAAGCGGCAATGCTTATTAAGCGATGCAACAAGATGAAGCTTTTTAGCTCAATTCAAAATTTGCAGTTGGATTAAAATATTAATTTGATAAGGCCCTAGCAAAGTTATGTGATACAAATTTTACACACTAATTTAATTGAGAAAATATAATCAATATTTTGATAAAACATATGCAATTGCGTATTTCAAAATAATAAGAAATAAGTTAAAATAAAGTAAACCCGAATAAAGTGGTAGACATTTACTAGAAAATATATAGTGTTCTTTTTTGGGATATAATGTTTTATTTAAAAAAAAACGTGGCGCTCAGTGTCAGACAAATGGTGACAACAAGACCATACTTTCCTTGAGCTATATATAATAGGCTATACAGTTTCATAGGCGTTTGGTGGCCGACACACAGTCTTTTCCTTTAGTGGCACATGTTGATCTAAAACATTAAGTGTTGCATTCTTATTATATCATTAATTCACTACGCACATTATTTATATCATCAATGTTCTGTCGGTTATATTATTCTGAAAGTCGTTGTTGTCGTAAGCATCACCATCATCATCATCATAACCGATCGGTATTATAAAACGCCGTGAAAAGTGCCAGAACACTTTTTGCGCACAACGCTTCTACACAAATCAGACAAAAAGGTAACATATGCCACATGGTACCTTTCTCACTCACATTCGTTCACAGATTATATTTTCCCACTATTAAAATCGTGCATGTGCCACAATTATTTAAAATTAACATTTTTTTAAAGAAATTTGATAATTTTAGTACAAATATATATACTAAGTAAAATAAGATTTAATAAACAAGTGTATTCTTAAAACAGTATCTAACTTTATCTTATAAATATCATTTCGCAAATATGATTGCGTTATAAATCACACTAATGGTCGTATACAGTAAAGGTAGGGCTGCAACGATTCGATTCGATGCATCGAAAATCGATTACATACGTTTCGATGCGATTTTCGATTTCTAACGTTCGATTTTCGATTCGATTCGTTGCCTAATATCCGCATTTTAAACAAGTACC
>Ga0224511_10000808_pt1 | contig 16716 bp, 7 predicted proteins | sample SF_May12_sed_USG_2_FD_169988 | JGI IMG/M metagenome (GOLD analysis project Ga0224511, IMG submission 169988) | Sediment microbial communities from San Francisco Bay, California, United States - SF_May12_sed_USGS_8_1 | ecosystem: Environmental > Aquatic > Marine > Sediment | place: USA...
GTGACCTACTTATCCAACCAATCAGAACCATTTGAACAACTTTGGTAGGGGACCACCCAGGGGTCATTCCTGTGAAGTTTGGTCAAAATCCAATGAGTGGTTTCAGAGGAGAAGATGTTTAAGTAAAAAAGTTTACGGACGACGCACGACGGACGACGCACGACGGACGACGGACAAAGGCCGGTCACAATAGCTCACCCTGAGCACTTTGTGCTCATGTGAGCTAAAAAGCCACGCCGTGGTCGTAGGCATGTGTTTCAAGTATATAAAAATATAATTGTAATTTTACAATGACATAGAAATAAAAAATAAAAAAGTGATCAATTAGATAGTGCGTTCATTGTTTGGTTCAGTATATAAGGATTTTCCCAATGTGCTATTTGGTGTGATTTTGTATAGTTATTACAATGTTGGATTAGATGCTTGACTTTGAAAAAAAACAACACAACCCTACATATACATGAGACCAAAGCGTATTGTCGACACAAGAATGTAAGTTGAGGCATTTAAATGTTTTAAAACGAACAGCTCCTTCATCTGCAACCAAGAAGGGTTACTGTGTCACTCAAGTCTTTTAAAGAAACTTTGTACAAAACCTATTTACTTAACATAATATAAATAAAACTATTACAGCAGGTTGTGTGAAGAATCGCGTTAGAGAAATCCGATTTGCAAATACCTATAACATTTGAAAAGGCCACTTCACAACAACAAAACGACGAACCACATTACTAGTCAGTCGATGAAATTCTTGGCAAAGAAGTAGAGTAAGGCGGTACAGAACTTCCACTTTTACCAGGCTTTGGTTTTCTGTGGTTTTTTTTATACATGGTGATATTCACAAACAGCTCATTTATCTGCCAACAAAGAAGGGCTACGGTTTCGCCTAGTCTTAAAATTCTTTGTACGAAAAACAATTTTTTTAACAAAATATAAATGCTATTACAGCAGGTTGTGTGAAAAATCGGGCTAAAGGAATCTGATTTGCAGATACCTAAAACATTTTGAAAAGGCCACTTCACAACAACAAAATGACGAGCCACATTACTAGTCAGTCGATGAAATTCTTGGCAAACAAGTAGAGTAAGGACGAACATTACTCCTTCTTTTACCATGCTTTGGTTAAAAAGATTTTTCTTATAACTATATGACAATATTTGTCAAATGTTCAAGCTTGTATAAACTAACAAGGAGCCTCAATAGGTATGTTCAAACTAGAAACGACAGTTTCTTCACCTCTTGTACTGTTTCTTATGGTCATTTTGCACCTTAAGGTGTCAGCCGCCGAGACCTGAGACAGCATACAGAAGCACACAAAACACACGTTTTGCTTGTAGACGCGAACACACATGACTAGATTAACACATTAGTATTATAAAAAGTGAACATAATTTTGTATTTTTTAGTTAAAGAGACGAAGGTGCCCAGTAGCGAAAAGGTTGAGTGATATGTTTGTAGACGTAAAAAATATCAGAATTAAAATAAGCGAACACGTTTTGTAAAATTTGTAGTTACAGAGAGGACAATGCCAAATAGCGGAAAAACTGAATGATAAGTGTAGTCATATAGATCACATACTTAGAGATGGCAAGAGAAACGGTTATAGAAAAATACCAATGCTATGAAGGCTGATATTTTCAATTGAAATATTGGCAACTTTTTCCATAAAGGGTGGTGCTATCGCCATAGGTATACCAAGTCAGCCAGCAGCTACGCAGGACTAAATATTATTGGAATACACAAATAGATAATTGAAAAAGAAATAAAGCCTTCAATATGTAAAACAACATTTAAAACAAGGTAAAGCAAATGCAGCCCAGCACGGCACAGGAAGATGGGGAAATGGGGAAATGACGGCTTCAACTTCAGCATATGACAATATTAACGTGAAAGTAGTTGTTGGAGTGAAAATAATAATTCACACAATTAAGTCTTAATAAATGCTAATGAACAAAGCAGTGTGTATCAATAAATGGTGCAAGTTTTAGGTGCCCGAATTTAATTCAGGGGAAGAATTTTGAGAACTCACAATTTCCAACTACATTTATTCTATCAGTTCACCATTGAGTATTGGCTTTGATATCTACTTGTATGTGTACATGTTTATATGCATACATAGATTAATAAAACATAGGTGTGATCTTAGCCCACTACCACAGATTACATTATTGATAACTTATTTTATGTTCTTATTCGATAATATATGATTGCATAACGGTCAAGTCGGGGTCGATATTCACATACAACAAATGTGTTTATAATGATACTTAAGGGTGAATGTCTATCAACAAACCTTTATGCTTGGCTTAATAATTAAGTCAAAGGGAAATCTGGTAAGCGATTTAGGGTCAACTTTTTTGTTGTTGCAATTTGAGCAATGCTCGACTCGCTTTTTACTACAGCTGTTTTATCAATACTTGTGATTGTTTCTTTCTTTAAGGTCCACCTGTCATTTCCACCAGTTGGCCACACTCATGAGGACATAGATGCTAAATTCGCTGGTGTTGCTGAAAAATGCGCCACAACAATGCAGAAACTTTCGAAGATCTACTTAACATCCTGGAACACTCAGAAGAAATAAAATACATGTTTAATGTGAAATCTTGGCTGGTTCCATATCTGAAAAAAAATACAACATATTACTAGTCCATTACATTATAAAGTGAAAGGAATTGAAAAGAATGTTAAACTGTATTAAAAAAGTTTTCATAATGATATTTGGAAAGAATTAGAATTCCCAATTCTTCAAGAGACACTTGGATCGTCACCTGCACTTGTAGTAAAAGATTTAAGTAAACTTGACACAGAGAAACACACAAAATTAATTAACACTCATAAATGTTTTATTAATTTATGGATCAGTGCAATCGTCGGAAACTTTCTACAAAAACACTCAGACAACTGTGAATTCTGTTAGATGGCCGTTCAATTTGTTACGTGTACCTAAGCAACATGTTACAGTACAGCTCACGTTTATTTCCCCATTCAACGCGTTTTCAACCCGTTTAAACGGCGTTTTCAACGCTTTGCCGTTTAAACGCGTTGAAAGTGTTTAAACACCGTTGGAATGCGTTTTTTTGCGTTTTTGTACTGTGCATGCGTCAGAAGCGTTGATATGCGTTTAAGATATTCCAAAGTCCGTTTTTTGCGTTTTTCTGCATTGCGCATGCATTTACAAGCGTTGGAATGCGTTTTAGACATGGCTGTAAACCACCATTGATCTGGCCTATATACCGTATAGTAACTTAGTCAACTTTAACGAAAAATATTTTAAAATCCGCCGCATACAGACCCTCACATGCATACCTTTTTTTCAAGATTGTTCCAATGCGAGTTGATTTAAACAATAAAAATGATAGGTTGCGTGCCATGCAAGAAAGAACTCGATAGATAATAAAATACACTGTTTTCGGCTTCTTTTTTCAACCATTTCTTGGACCGGTTGTTTACATTCCCCACCCAGGTGTTACTAAGTACTCTCTAAGAAATTAAAATGTTTTTTTCTGCCTAAAGTTTAATTCATTCCATGCTCTTTCAACACAAACTAATAACTACATAAAATTCTCAAAAATTTAGTTGTTTACAGCTCCTTGAAACTATGCCCCTATTATTTTTTTATTTTGAGGATAGATACAGCAAAGCTATTTTTAGACCACATTCCAAAATGCGTTTTTTTTGCGTTTTTCCGCACTGCGCATGCTCAATTGCTAGTTGTTTAAAATACGGGTGCTGAAGGGTTTCCTAAATATATTTAAAAAAAAAATCTTTTTATGTACATTGAAATATACAATAACAGATACTTGGATGGTTTTGTAGTGTTCAACACTCGATATCGTTTTTCGATTTAAAAGTTTAAAACACTATTTTACTCCGTAATCGATTAACTCTGTTTTAAAGAATACATCGGCAATCGAGCCCACTTCCTGATCCGCCATTTTTCAATATTCAAAACAAGCGAACAGACATCAACAGTATTATCTCCGTTATAAAATGATTCCTGCGTTTTTGACTAGTGTTATATGTTCATTATTCGACAGAGGTCATTCATCCTTATATATTTCAAGACATTTGCAGCAGAAGTATGCGTTTAGGATTACCCGTAGAGGGCTGCGCTCTTTTAGACAGAGAAAAACAACGAAAAGGTCGCAAGTGGACAGTAAACTTTGTGTGCTATACAAAGACTATATATCGTGTTTATACAAAAGGCAGCCCTCAACAACTGCAAGAGAAGTGCAAAGTAGATTGAAGGATTGTTTCGGAGTGTGTATAAGTATATCAACAGTGAGGCGTTGGAGGGCAGAGCTAGGCTGGAAATGTAAGACTGTCAGGTACTGCCAGATGATTTCAAAGGCAAATTATCAGAAACGTTTGAACTTTTCCATGGAAATGCTACGCAATAGAGAAACTTTTTCTAATGTGATTTTTACTGATGAAACATCTGTAGAGATGAATTCAAGTGGAAGTGTGTTTTTTTACCAAGAGGGGGCCACCACCGACATGGTACCGAGACAGGCTCCAAAACCAAAACATGCATACAAGGTATGTTTTTAATGTTCTTTTAACTCTAACATAATTTTATGACAATATTTTAAATTTTTACTTAGTATATCTTCTTCATGTTTACTTGTAAGAATGACAATTCATGTATCTTCTATTGGAGGGCTCTTATTTTGAGGGATGCCGGAAACTTCAAATCACTACAATTTCCCTCCACTACCATTTCGTATATGTTGTGAATAAACATAATTTTAAAAGCTTATTGTCTCTTACATCATAAACTGAAAGTGGTTTTATGCCAATGAGTTATGCAACATTGAAAAAGTTCAGATATAAATCCTTGTTTTTTACATAAATGTCCTAGTATTTTCATAGTTTTTTATGTGGACTGCTCCTAGTATATTCTTAGTTTGTTTTACTGTGGTTCACTGGACAGCCTGTAAAAGTTTTAAAAGCTGATGATTGATGAAGTAGTTGACTTGTGTATCCACCCATTGCCATTAGTTGTTCTAGAGGAAGTTAATACAATTGTAGAAAAAGAAAAGAGAGACTTACCAGTGAAAGTTATTAAGAAAAAAATCAAATATGAACACTACTAATAAATCCAAGAAGCACAAATCCCAGACACGAGTAGTTTATGTTTGCAAGTTCACAACAATTGTTTATATAAATGATGAGAAAAAAACATACATGGCTTAAAATATTTATTGGCATTTTAAAATAGTGATTTATAATGAGGTGCGTAATGTTATGTTTTATATGTTTTCTTATTTATGTGCTTTATGTATTTAGCCAATCTTGTTCATATCATTGTTTTGTGGAGGGAATATGTTGTTGTAGTTAAATGCAAATAAACGAAAGCACTCTTTTACAAAATGTGGAAGATTTGTTAGGCCGGACTAAAAAATAGTCATCTTAGGCCCCTTAAACATCTGAAACCTTCCTGATGAGATAAAAGATACCATTGATGCAGTATGTATACAGTGATTCTTATATTTCGTATATTTACATTTTTTCAATATTTTTATTCGATTAATGTCATCTTTAACACCATATTTGACAGTATCTTCATGCTACTTAGTTATCGACTATACATTATACTGAAGCAATATACATGTACTTATTACTGATTTGCACAAATATCATTAGAGCAGTTTAAAACAGACAGAGTTAAAATAATCAATTACCATTTATTTGTCAACAGATTCGGTCGTCATCCTCGGATGAGGAAGCTTGGCGGTTATTCCTCTCCATATCGGACGAGGCCATAGACGCAGGCTTCCTCACTCCGTTTACAACTTTCAAGAAAAGTCAGGTGGACAACTTTGTCAGGGCAGTGATCGCAGACCTCGTGACGCGACCAAAGGCGGAGCTAGACCAGTTCATTTAAAGTTATTAAAGAACGCATCCGTAAGATATGAAAAAAGTCCAAATAAAGCTTAAAGGGAATCTTATTTCGAGGTTGTGGCTGTCAGTACACATGTAAGATAATAATAGAAATGTTTCTAAGCCATTACATCGGACTATGTTACATAATAATTATGTATATGTGCTTGTAATAAAGAAGTTGCGATGAACATTATGTTAAATATTTTGTTTCTGGACAGGACTGGGGATGCACGCCGTCCTGGCAACACTGAGGGCCCACCTGCCAGAATCTCAGGCGTTTCTCAGTGGCAGATTGTGCAAGGTCACGGCGTCCAAGGTTAGATCCCTGCTGCGAATGAACTTTCGAGAGGGGAATGCCGGCGCTAACGACCGCCAGACTGGGATGGGATTCCTAACGTGTATACAGGCAACAAAAGGTATCTATTACAGTACCTTTGCTGATATTATATAGCACTTTAACATAGAATATTTGCTTCCATTGACCTCTGTGCAATACTTTTGGTTTCCTGGATTTGGAAAAAAGGACGGAAACATGCATCTCTTTAATGTCATTGAAATGGAATTCTACAAGTTCAAACATAAATGTTATTAATTTTGTCAAGTATGTGTTTTTTCTATTGGACCAACACAATTCTATTTATTTCATTTTTCAGTATCCGCTGCGCGTGCTGGGGACATCATAATTTCTCCAGCAGACGTTCTCATGTGAATGACCGGCTCAACAACATTTCCAGCAGTGGGTTTCCACAAAATGATAGACGTTGAGTTTGGGTCAAAGACACACGTAAATACGTGTGCCCTTGTTGTAACACTTCGGGCTCAAGAGCTCTACGACCCTGTGAGCTTCTGGTCAACTCACAGACTTTCGGACAGAATTAAAGTCTGAGTTCTTTTGTTAAAGAACCAAATCTCTATTTATATGTCATGTGTTTTTCTTAGAACACTGTTTTATTAAATTTTGGCTGAAGTAATATCTTAAAGACTGCAAAAGTTTTAACAACCATTTGTGATGTTTTATGTTCTCGCGACAGTTTACATGTCGTTACAGAAATTTGACTGTACTTACAAAGCAGTGTGTATCAATAAATTGTGCAAGTTTTAGGTGCCCGGATTAAATTCAGGGGAAGAATGTTGATAGTTACAGATGATGATGCTGTTTTTGCTGGAATACTCAGAAGAACTATATTTTATTTGTAATCCTCAGCCAGTACAAACGTGTTGACTATGCTACTGCATGACTAGCAAAAAACTTTTTACAATGCTTATAATAGCAATTAAAGAAATAGAATCCGATAGACAAGACATGATATAAAACATTCAAACAAAAACAAATTAACAGGCGCGTTACATTACATGTCAGTGTTAGCCTTTTCTATACTGTCTGTGAAACAATGATGAGCGAAGCCATTTTCACACGTCAATTAAAGACACAATGGAATAACAAAACTGCTATTGTATATTCATGCTTTTATTCCCTACCGACCAGAGACAGAGGTCTAAATTTGACCTTTCATAACTGACCAATCGAATTCAAATATTCGCCATTTGAAGAACAATCTGTGATTGACTTTTTATTCTTAGTAAAAGCTATCATTACTGTATTATCAATTTTTTTCTCATTGAAATGTTGCGTATTAGCATCCTCGGCGATGAGGCGGCTGGAGACGAGCCTTGAAGAGACAAAAAGCAACAAGAAGTTGTATGAGGCAGAAATGCAATGGATTGGGCTTCCTGGTTTGACATGTTTCAAGGTGTAGAACAAGTAGTTCTAACAAGTAGCGAATTCGCATCCCGACATCGTTGTTCTGCACGTATGGGGCAACGACATAGCGGAGCTCGATTTGCCGGCAATTGTTGCTACAAACATTCTGGAGGTTTGGAGGACGCTGCTTGCCATGGGGGCCAAGCGAGTGATGGTCACCGAGGTGCCACCAAGGGTTCTTTGTAGAAAGAGAGATGCGAACAGGACGCCATACACGCGAGAAGAACAAGACTGGCACGCAGGCACGCTTTCTGCGGTGAACGACATCCTGAGAAATGAATTAGACATAACGAATGTAACCTTGTGTAATGCCATAGTTAACAAATATAAGGATATTTTATTCCATTTATCATTTATTATTATGTTATGTCATGTTTTTTTTTATTACCGATGCATCTACGTTTAAAATATGCTTGAAGCTGTCTATTTGTTTTCAGTGTTCCGATGTCACCTTGCGAAATACATGACATGCGTTTTTAGGAGATTTTGGGTCGGGAAATAATATATTTCGACAAGCTTCTCACTGGCCGATTTAACCAGATACTTGCTGTTATCTTTTCGGAATTATCAATTTATTGACAACAAAATAAAAACGATATGAGATGAACTTTGTTTAAAAAACATCGATTTCATTTGCTCACTATTTTTCTACATTAGTCGGGAACTGTTTAAACACGTAACAACAGGACGGGCAAATCTTTTCAATGAATGAATTTCGCAAGCTCACAAAAAACTCAATGAGTATACAAATAGCCATAAGTAATAATTATAGTACAGTGAAAGTTAAACCCTATTTTATTCACAATTGTTTTGTTGTTTATTTTGAATGTCAACTATCTAATGTTGAGGCTCTTAGCCAAAACACACATTCGAAAATTCTACATCTGCCCCATGATGGCCTGTACTAATAAAGAAGACCTGCACTTCCTCACACAATACTTTAAGCCCAAGAAGGAGATTCAGCTTTAGAAATATAGCAAACATTTGTAAAAAAAAATCACTTCAACCTTCAAAGTAACTGTTGTTTGTTTTGCAATTTCAGGTCTCTTCGTAAATATTGGTGATGTGAAACTTGATCCTAACATTATTGCTTCTGATGTTGCTTGCTTTTGTGAAACCCGTTTGTGGCACCTTGACACAAATGAAGACACATCCTTGGAAATCAAACACCAATACAGACAAGACAGTAAACATATCATAGCCAGAACACGACTACCACATGGAATTGCTGTATACTCTGGATCCTGTTTTACATACGGTCCTTTTGAAGAAACCAGTCCTGGAATTGAAATGAAAGTTTTGTCTGTTAAGCAACAACCTGAAGTCATTATTGTTGCTATATATAAGACTCCAAAAGCCTCTGCAGCATCTCTAGTGAAACTAATAAAGGCAGTTTACAACAAACATGTACATGAATCAAAGGCCATTTTCTTGTGATATTTTAACATCGACTACAATAAAAACTCACAGGATGCACGGATATTAGGCACATGTATGGATTGTCTTGGTTTGAAGCAATTGATCAAACAACCAACAAATTACTTTGGCTCAACAATTGACCTTGTATTCACCAACATTGAGACAAGTCAAAGTTAACTGTCAGAAGCATACTACACCGACCATTGACTGTGTTGGATAGCTTTGTGATAATTATAATACTATACAACCACAGGTGCTCACAACAACCTTGGAAAAAACATTGTCTTTATGAGTAAGACATAAATTACTTATTATATGTAGATACGTTTGCTTGCTTCAGAAAAGTAGTGCTGCCATTAAAACGCCATTACGCGTATCGATGATAACTGGACTGATTGGTTACTTTCAACACAAGAAAAAGCTGAAGGAATCTCCGAACACTGTAATCTGTCTTCCCCCGAAGTAAATGTTTGACCATATAAAAATCAAGATTTTTTGTTTAAAAAAGTATGTTTTATGAAGAAGACAACAACATTATTCTTAAGCAATGACTACGCCAATGTATCGATATATTTAAATGTGTTTCGATTTATCAATACAGTCCGAATCAATGACAGCCCTATGGAAGAGTTCTACATCAGTACCAGAAGACAGGATGACCTGTGCTTATTAAGAGATGGGCATTGTTTCACTCCATGCTTGACGAACAGCAAAGAGGTTACAATCTACCAAAAGCAAACACACCATGAACATTTGAACAACTTCAGACTGGTAAATATGCTTATGAAAAGTACATTTGAATAAACATATTTCCTTTATATATTGGTTAGGACGGAAGTTAAGTGTAGCATGGTGGCGATTTGAAGATGCCTTCACGTTTTCTCTGCAGAACGTTCACGGTTTGATACATACATATATCATTTTGACCATTTCCATAAATATGCCAATGGGTGGCTTGTTTGCTTTAACGATTAAAGTGAACAATACAATTCCAAGAAACTTTGGAGCTATTTCACGAAAAAGTGCGCAGTTATTGCATTTACAACTCTTGAGTGAAAGATAGCTGAAACGCTTCAACTTGAGGTCTTGTCACATTACAAGAAATAGAAGAAGAAGCAAATTAAATATTACTTTTATTATGTTGCTAACTGTTATATTAATCAAATAACACGACTTCCGCAACACCCTACATGCGACCAAAGCACAGCGTTGACACAAGAAAGTAAGTTGAGGCACAGCAGGTTGTGTGAAAAATCGGCCTAAAGGAATCTGATTTGCAGATACACATAACATTTGGAAAGGCCACTTCACAACAATAAAATGACGAGCCACTTTACTAGTCAGTCGAAGAAATTCTTGGCAAACAAGTAGAGTAAGGACTAACATTACTCCTACTTTTACAAGGCTTTGGTTTTCCATGGTTCTTTTATAAATACATGGCGATATTCACAAAATTGAATAAATGCCAATAAACAAAGCAGGATAATCTACCCCTAAAGTTAACACAAATCAAGATTCCGAGGAACACTAAAGCTGATTTCACTGTTGGAAAAGTTTACCCCATTCAATACAAAAAGGAAACTTTCTGCCATATGGTTCTGTTATATGTCCATATTTATAATTTTGTCTCTACAATAACAAAAAGATTGCTCACAACAACCTTGGAAAAAACATTGACTTTATGAGTAAGACATAAATAACTTATTATATGTAGATACGTTTGCTTGCTTCAGAAAAGTAGTGCTGTCATTGAAACGCCATTACGCGTATCGATGATAACTGGACTGATTGGTTACTTTCAACACAAGAAAACGCTGAAGGAATCTCCGAACACTGTAATCTGTCTTCCCCCGAAGTAAATGTTTGAACATATGAAAGATTTTTGTTAAAAACAATATGTTTTATGAAGAAGACAACAACATTTTTCTTAAGAAATGACCACGCCAATGTATCGATATATTTAAATGTGTTTCGATTTATCAATGCAGTCCGAATCAATGACATACCTATGGAAGAGTTCTACATCAGTTCAAGAAGACAGGATGACCTGTCAGCTGTCATTTCAGTCCATGAATATTTCATTCAATTGTCCATATAATCCTGTTTGACAAACATCTCTTGTTTATTTAAAGTTTGCAATTGGAACATTTTGCTGGTCAGTTAACCATTGCGTTATAGTATTGGAATTGGGCCATTTTTTACAGGTTCAGCAATATCATTCTCAAGGCTGATGCATACTGGGTGGTGCAATCTTCAGCCATCAGCATTGTACCACCAGTTTCCTCGACTGCCACTGTTCCACTGCTACCAGAAGAGTGGCCAAAGGCTGGCCAGAAAAGGACAATTGGCCAGTCCCTATCTTCACCAATGAAGAGCACTGTTTGTGCAAAGATTGTTAAGGAACAGTTATTTAAATGAAATAATATTGTTGTAATCAACATCACAATACACCTTGAGTGGCATAGTAACAGGTTGTGCTACTTAAGTCTAGTATTATTTGGACTATTTGTTATGTTATACAGTATTTGGTTTCAAATTCATTTTTAAAACAAACTGCATTCAGAAAAAAATTATGTCGGGTACCATTTGGACTATTTCCTGTTATACAGCATTTGGTTTCAATTTCATTTTTAAAACAAATTGCTTTTAGAAAATAATTTGAAATTTACAAACTAATTGTCAGGTATTGTGGCTCTAAAAAGGACAAAATGTACTCAGTATCTTTTTAACAACAAATTTTAAGCTGGATTTCCTTAAGGAAAGTTTGAGCAGGATAAATATAATTTGAGAAAGCCAAAATAACGAGATTTAAAAGTGCAAAACGAACCATATCTTGAATCCTTTTCTCTGTGCATTTGTAATATGCTGATAATTAACAACATACATAAATATTGTTTACACCAATTTCGGTCCAATTTACCGTAAGAAACAAACAATCTGAATAGTATTTGCACTTAGACATAATACTTTGCTTTTGCATTATTAAATTTCAACACCAATTAACAAAGTTAACTAGTGATTTTTCAGTTGAATTTGTAGTAATAAACAACTTTGAATGTTTCTTGTGTTTAAATGTAATAATAAACATTTAACAAAAATACTGAGTGAGCCTCATTTAATGGTTTTAACATCATTACTTATGAATTTGGTGAGGCTGATGACATACTAGATTTTGTCCCCAATGAAGCCCTATTTTAAAATTTAAATTAGGGAAAAATGCTAAAAAAATCAGGAATAACATAATTCAAGTTCGTGTACAAGACACAAATTTAAGATCTGAAAGGCATGTGCAATTACAACAACTTTTTGGCATAACATTCTAGAACCAGATAACATGCATGTGAACCAGGGTCATATCACATATAATATTACTTGCTTTAGTGTATATATAACAAAAAAACAAACATTGATAAACACAATGTAAGGGTACATTATTTTGGCTAGATAAGCATTTCATTTCTGGCATCAGAAGTGACAAATGACAGTATATTCAAGCCAAACTGTTGTTTACTACATCATGAAGTAGCCATTTTGACACATTCCTGAAGCATAGCTTATTGGGTCATTAATATATGATCAATAGAATATTGTTATATAAACTTTATTACTGATAGTGAAAAATAGCCGTTTATGTGTTGGGATGATATTTTCTGTAAAAAATAAGACAAAAACGCCCTGTGAACATTAAACTGTGCTCCACTTTTTCCATATTATCATTTTTTTCTTCAAATTATGTATTCATTGATGTTGATTCTACACAAAACAAATATTTTTTGCAAAGAAATAAGCGACAGATATGAAAAGCAATGGCTGTAAAAATCAATGGCACATTTTGGCACTTTTTGAAAATTTGACCTTGATAAAATTCTCTTTAAGTGGTCATTTCAACCAGCAGCCAGCTCTTAATGAAATCACTGTTTAAAGAATGTTTATTTTTACATTGATAGGTATCCCCTGTGGCACTGAAGTGTGAAGGCACATTACCTGTCAGGTGCCTTGGGTTGAAGGATGAGACAAAAGCAGTGAAGGTGGCCCTCTTTCAAGATTTAGCAAAGCAGGAGTACATGTACCTACCTGACACTGTTGTCGAGTTCAGTGGTCTATACAAGAAAATGTATGCTGGTCAGGAGCAACTGGTTGCCTCCAGACTCACAGAATTCCAGGTATATTTTAAATGGCTCACAGTTATATGTGCTACATAAATACCATATCGCGAGGAATGCGATGCCGGCGGGGCAACTTCCGTCACCAACATAACTAGCACCGATGGAGAAGTTGTCATCCCCGGGAAACGCGAGGAATGCGTACCTCGCAAGGCAACTTCCGTCAGCAAACTAGGGAGCAAGTCAAGTAGCTGCAGGTGGCGTGCCGAGCTCAAGCTCCAACAGGCCAAAAGTCGCCATGAACTAGAAAGAAGGGAACGTGAGCTCGAAAGACAACGGTTCGAGCTGAAGCAGCAGATGGAGCTGCAAGTATGAGAGGACAAACTAGCGGAGTCAGAGTTAGATTCTTGTCTCTCCGATTCGTCATCAACCCACAGCAGTCATCAACTTCCACAGGAAACCCTCGACAGTAAAACTTAAATGAAGGACTATATTTCCGGACTGAACACCATTTCCAACAGCCAGCATTATCTTCCGAAACCAGAACTTTTAACCTTCTCAGGAAATCCAATGTGTTTTCATTATTGTGCAAAATGTAATGAATTATTTCCTCCTGATCCAGATATGTTTGAATGTCAGACAGCAAACTGTATGACGTTAAGATATGATGGACATCGCTCTGAACAAATGAAATCAAACCGCCAACCTAAAAATTCATTCATTATTGCAAATTTAACAGAACAGATAAAAAATATTTTAGAGAAACCAGGTGTATGGCAATCTATTGAAGAAGTTAAACTTCGTGTTCTTGAAAACAATTCAGACAGTAATATTCATGATTTTGTTAATGGTGAGGGCTATAAAAATCTTAGTAAACCAGGCCAATTCCTTAACAATAAAACACATCTGAGTGCACTCATCAACACAGATGGGATTCCATTGTATTCCTCATCAAAAGTGAAACTTTGGCCTGTATTTTGGCCATTAATGAAATACCTCCAGCGGAGAGATTTTCAAAGGACAATATCTTGATCGCTGGAATATGGCAAGGAAAGGGAAATCCGCCATTTCAGCAATACATCAGCTGTCTGGCTAATGAAATGAACAAATTGTATTTAATTGGCATAGACATTCAGCCTATCAACTGTCATCAAATAAATGTAAAGTTATGAATTGTTTGTGCAACTTTAGATCTTCAGGCGAAAGCGTATGTAGCAAACATGTCTATGCATAATGGAGAGTATGGTTGCTCTACTTGCGAAGAACCTGGCTTAGTTGTGAAGAAAGGTAATGGACATGTACGTTCTTACCCTTACAGACATGCAGCTGAAAGAGTAGCTCAAAGAAACTCGGAGGCCATGAAAGCTGATGCACAGCTTGCATCAAGAAACAATAGAATAAAGGGTTTATGTGGCGTTTCAGGATTGAGCTTGTTGCCAGAATTTGAAATGGCTCTTGGACTGGTTCCCGATTATATGCATGGTGTTCTTTTAGGGGTTACAAAAACACTGATGTGCCTTTGGTTTTCATCCTCAAACTCGGGCAAGGACTTTTTTGTTGGGAATAAACTAGATGAAATTTCTCAACGATCGAGTGGAATGACACCTCCTGACACAATAGAACGCCTTCCAAGAAATATTGAAAAACATTATGCTCATTTCAAAGCCACAGAGCTTCAAACATGGCTTCTTTTTTATGGTATTCCATGTATGCATGGCATTTTACCTGACCAGTATTTATCACATTTTAGCTTGCTGTCTGAAGGAATATTTCTTTTATTAGGAGATAACATAACACAAAATGAATTACAAAGGGCCAGTGTGTTATTGGATAAGTTCTACCAACAGTGTGATGAGCTTTATGGACAAGGAGTGTCTGGTCTGAATGTTCACAATGTTGGTATACATTTAGTAGAATTTGTAAGATTATGGGGGGCATTATGGTGTTGGAGTTGTTTTCCCTTTGAGGATGCAAATGCAGCCATTCTTAAAGCAGTTCATGGAACTGGTGATGTAACTAAGCAGTACATTAACTTTAAACAGTCAGAAATGAAGCTGAACAAAATGGCACAAGAAGCAACATCTAGCATTACTGACGTGAACACTAAACATTTTCTTAAATGCATGTGTAAATCTGGAAGGAAATGGACTGCAGTAAAATCAATGGATGTCTGTAAAACAGCTGGAAAGCTTTTAATAATGCATGTAGAAGCATGTACGGCAGACTTGTTTCATGCAACAATGACTCGTGAAATTTCTGATTTAAAGAAGTGTCTGCGGGTTGAACATAATGGACAAAGGTATTACAGTCAGGAATATAGTCGAATGAAAAAAAGGGTTTGTCACTTTGTTATATGTCAGACTGGCGAAATTGTGTCTATCAAATTTTTTGTTGTTAACAAGTGTCTGCTGTTGTGCAAAAATATGAAATATCAAATGACTGTTTCATTTTAAGAGACAGTGGAAAGCATATTGTCAAGATAACACAAACAGATAATGTAAAAACCATACCTGTTAATCTAATAATGGATAAACTCTTTTTTATTTCAGTTAAAGATTCTATGTATGTTGTTAGGTTACCAAACCAACTAGGACGTAGTGTAATAAAGTAGGCACAATACATACATTGTAATGTTAGACCGATAACTATTTCTATAAGCCATACGACTATTACATCAAATTCATCTGCATTCTCAACAATGCAGTTTTTGTGCCTTTGGTTGTTTAACTGTAGATGTTGGAATTAATTTCTGACTGTATAATTATTTTATCTTTACCATTATCATTAATATTATTTATAATTTATCTGTTCAGATAAAAAAATTACCAAATGAAATTTTAAAAAATTGACTGTCTTTACTTATGATTTTTTACTTAAATTATAAAAGATCTTAATTAGTAGAACATTTTGGGTAGCAATTTGATAATTCAAGTCAAATGACATTAATTCTTGCATTTATTTAGCTATTGAGGTCATAAATTAAAATGGAAAAGACTTTAATATATGGTATGATTTATAAAGAATAATATGTTTTTTCCTTTATTCAATGTTTTAAACATAATGTAAAACAGTCTTTTTTTTATAAAAGTGATAGTAGAGATTTTACTGTTTGTAAATATAAATTGTATTTTCTGTATTAATTGTGAAGTTAAATTGTAGTTTAGTCCGAAATAGCATTCAATGATAAGTGTAATAAAATTGGAAATACATGTGTATTTTAGTTATATTTTATTCTGTATTTAATTGGCTATACAAGTTTTAATTATTGTGTATACAAGGTTACATTAAGGTTACATTAAAGTCTCATGCAATTTTATTTTTTAAATTTTTCCTGCAAATTTTTATTATTCATTCTTCGCATAGGAAAGGTGTCATAACCATCTAATTTGCAATTTTTTTTATGAAAATCGACCCAGAAATAAGATTTTTGTCTAAAATAATGCTTAATTTTATAAACTATAATGCTGCATATGGTCTACTTTCACTATGTTATAAAGTTTTTGATAAACTTAAAAAAAAAAAAAAAAAAAAAAAATAAGAAACATA
>Ga0224511_10000809_pt1 | contig 16713 bp, 7 predicted proteins | sample SF_May12_sed_USG_2_FD_169988 | JGI IMG/M metagenome (GOLD analysis project Ga0224511, IMG submission 169988) | Sediment microbial communities from San Francisco Bay, California, United States - SF_May12_sed_USGS_8_1 | ecosystem: Environmental > Aquatic > Marine > Sediment | place: USA...
TAAAACTATAGCCTTCAGATTAAGACCTCCCAGTGTTGCCTGTTGTACATATAGCAATGAAAAAAGGGAACTTTTAAAAATCTTCTGTCTCAGGTGAGCGTTCCAGGGCCCTCTGGGCCCTCTTGTACAGTTTTACAGGATGCTTAACTTGATTTTAAACAGACTAATATATATGTGTAAATTAAATTGCTCATTAAGCACCGCTGTGTTTAATTGTTTAATATTTTGTTCATGTTTTGTATTAAACACTGCTATATCAATGGTATGTCATGCGCAAGTAAGCTTTCAGTGTAGTGAAGTTATAATGATGGAAAAACAACAAGCCCACTAAAATATGGTGATGTTTGCACTTTTATAGATCTTAATATATAAATAAATGCTTAATACTTGAGTTTTATTGCCCATTCCATTCCATGGACACTCCTGAATTGTCAACCAGTTATAGATAAGAGCCATTTTAATGGCAATTTACGGACAAAACATTCACACAATCCACCATTATAATGTATTCAAGAACATTTTTTGTCCCATTCTAGGAAAGTAGACAAAACGTTGATAAAACCGGATTTCTGAAATGAATTCTTGGTTACTTAAAATTGATTTATTATATTCTAATTGCTTTCTGTAGTCAATTATAGAAGCGCTTACAAAGCAATAATGAACAAAAAATAAAATATTACAAATGTATTTTGATTTCCTTGTTTATTTAGTTCTGTAATCAGTGGGTTGAGCACCGGGCTCCAAGGCTCAGGGGTTCGAGCACCAACGGGTTTTGGTAAACTTTCTCCGTGTTGATTGACACTTAATATATATACATGTACAAAGGGCTAAGTCCGGATCCGTGGTCGCTCACCTGACCAGTGTAGGTGTAAAACCATTTCTTATGCGGTTGCAATGAAACTTAAAGATGCTAGGTCTGTATCTTTATACCCTTATAATCCGTCTCAATTTTTTTAAATGTAAAGTATCTTAAATGAGTTAACATTTCAAAAGGAATTGCAAAATTTCGTGACAGAGAATGAGTTTTTGAGAAATTAAAAAAAGTTATAACATAACAACAACAAAACCAAAAATCCTTGCCAGAACCGGGAATCGATCCCGGGACCTGTCGCACTTCAATTGAATGCTTTTAACCTCTGAACCACCAAGGCAACTAAGTATTGATTGTTGTCAAGCTATTTAACTGTTTCAACGCAATGGGTTAAAACGTAAATAAACAATGCCGAGTTTGCGGGCCTAATATTTTTCTGTAATATGTTAACACGTGTGAGTAACAACATATGGCAGTTTCTCATATTAAGTAATCTTTAGAGTTATATATATGTACCATTTTGAACATATCCAGGTTAATATTCAGGTCGCCAGGAATTAAATGTCATACCGTGATACAGGAGTAACGATCAACATTCTTTAACCATTTACTCAATCACGAATATTCATTGTCACGCTGTCAAAATCCCCTGGGCAATCGGTTATTTGATTAAATGATTAAATCTGGAAAACTGCTTTCTTATCAAATTCTGTGTAAAATACGAATCACATTGAAACATCGTAATTTTGGTATCTAGAGGCACTTGATGAAATAACACCAAACAATGAGTCATTGGGTGGTTCCGCAATAAAGCTAATTATGGCCACACATTCACGACTCAAAGTGCGATGAATGGGACATAGTCAAGTAGATTTTATTTTATTTCAGTCTCTTCTTTGTACAAATGAAACAACAATACTCCACAAAACATATAAAACGTAAATGCTCAAAGCCACTCTTCAAAGAGTAACAGGACTCTATTTTACAGCACACACAATATAATAGTTATATAACTAAGTAAAAAGCTAGAGGCGAATGTTAATCAATTGATAAAAATGCATTAAAATGATCAGTTAAACGCAAAAGGGACGCGTGAAGTATGTGCGTCTAGTTCACACAATGCAGTCTGTGGTGTAACATGGCAGTATACCACTGATGACAATCATTTTCAGAAAAGTATTAAATATGCTATATCTTGATCTTGAGACCAGAATTGTTAACATTTCAATTTTTTATTAAAATTCAACAGTGTATTATACTCCCGTAAATATGAGAAAACTAAGAAACTGCCAAATATCTTTATTCGTGCATATTAAAATATAACAGAAAAGGAGTGACCCCAAATGGTGCTGTTTATACATGTATGTTCATGCATACTATTGAAACAGTTTAATAACTTGATTACAGTCGATACATTCGGTTGGCTTGGCGGTCTAGAGGTAACGCATCTGACTGCGGTGCCAGAGGTACCGGGTTCGTTTTCCAGGTCATAAAGGTGTTTGCTGTTTTGTTTTGTGTTGATGCGTTTTTACTTTGTTAGTCTAAAGCTACTATGTGTCATGAAATGTTGCCATTCCTTGTACAGTATTATTTTCATTCACTATACTTAACATATTGCAATGTTTGTAACCCATTATAAGGGTATCAAGATAAAGACGTAACATCTATATCTTTTGCTATCTGTGAGTGTCAATGTACTAAGATGTGCAAATTACTAGTAATGTACTTGAAATGTCGCCCCGCCAATGAATACATTCATACAAATAAAACATATTTGCAGAAAGATGTGAAAACAGACTTTCAACGTGATCTGTTGCTGAAGGACAATCATAAGACTTAGTGATGCTGTGACATAACTATAATGTCTTGCATTTTCATTGCCAATTACACATGTTTACTAAAACAAGACAAATGTCTTATGCAGAAAAACTAATACATGTACAAAAAGACCAGCAAGGAAATAGAAAATAGTTAATTGGTAGCATAAGCTACATGTAGTTGTTTTTGTTAAGACTTATACTAAGAATGTCTTACTTTAACACCTTACTTATAAGGTCATGCAGAGTGGTCGTCTATGAACGAAAAGCGGCAATTCCTGCGGTGAATTCGAGTGTTTTGCTTTAATTATGGAAACACTTAAGACACTTCTTGTCGTGTCTTAAGCCTCAATAACTCATGTTGACTGGTCGGAAAATTCCTTCCTGAGGGCGAGTCAACGTCATTTCCATTGATACTTTCACTATTTCTTGCCCGAATTGCTTAATAAACAACAAACTGTAAGTGAAATCAGAAACATAGCTATATACCTCATAAATGAAGTGGATATATCGTGCAAAAGTGCAAAAGAAACTAATGTCAAACAAAAGTCGCATACACAGCTTGTTACGTTGTCCTCATATTAGTGATTGAACCGATATAATACAGAAAAAATCAGACTGGTGTGAATTTATCCTAATGGATTAGATAATAATGTTGCTTGTTTGGATACGTAAACACAATACGATTACGTTTCACAATTAATTAGTACAACTCTGGTTTAGAAACACGCTAAGCTCATTTAGAAGCGCAATAAGTGTTTATCTTTAATTATAGAAAAGGGTTCAACAACATCGACACATGAGAATAAAACATAATAAAGGTACAGTTACAAACACTGCAGACATTTGGTTGTTAAGAGGATACTAAGCAAAAGAATGTTCTTCTTCTACTGGTATTTTTAACATTAAAGTTATCCCTAGTATTTGATTAAAGGTTTCAATAAACATTCTTAAATACACAATTCTGCATTAGTAACTTATTGCACGAATTAGACTTAAAACAATCATGCACGGTTTTATCGCTTTTTTATGCAAAAAATAAATAAAATAAACGTAGCAAAAACAACAACAAACATTTAGATGAAATAAAAGTCGGCAAATTTGTCAAGTTAACATCTGTCCAAATATTCCTATAAGGCAAGATAGTTAAAGATCCGTACATACTGCCACGCACTTTTGTACTGAATTAAACTTGCAATGACTTTAACATTCAAACTTTAGGATGTCATGCTATGTTTTACGACAGGCTTCCGAAGTTTCAGCGAGCCGTAATCGTATATACTCGATTTTGGACGTGATATCCAAATGGAATAAAGTGCGGCCGCAAGTAAATGTTTATTATATAAGTGTACCTAAACATCTTATAACAGTGGCGGACCCAGGATTTGACCTTAGGTGGGGAGGGAGAGGGGCGTGGACTTTGTCATCGGGGGGGGGGGGGGGGGGGAAAATCTTTAAAAGGGGGGGGGGTGGGGGAAAAGGTTTTTTTTTCACTTTTTTTGCGGTGTGATTTGTGGGGGGGGGTGGGGGGGGGTGAGCAAATCCTTATAAAGTGTTGGGGTTAGAGTATAAGTTATTTTTTACCATGTTTTAGCCGTGTTTCTGTATAAAAGTGGTATAAAAATGAAGCGCGAGCGAAGAACAATTCAGAAAATCGAGCGATTTGGGCAAAATACATCATAAGTCCGCGGCCGTTAGGGAAACCGCGCGCCGGGTGCGCCCCCCGAAGATTCTGTGTATTTATGGATCTTTAATCCTGAAACATTATGTAGTTTACAGAAAAACCCCGTGCTGTAGAAGCCACTTTGGGGCTGCACACTGTAGATCTTGTATAGACTGACTTGTACGTACTTTACACCATGCTTCTGTAGTGTTTTCTTTACACTCGTGTTGATGTTAAATCACCATATTATGGTTATGAGATACGTACAACATATTTGTTTACTAATTAATATTGTACAAACACTCTTTTATGTTAATATGTAAGCGGACGCGTCTATCATTCAGAAGCAGCTCTCAATTTCGTGTTACCGTATAGTTAGATGTAAATGCAAAATAAGTATTTTCCCTCTAACTGCTATCAATTACTGTATTCCAGTTGTAATCAGATATAAAAAGTAACGTATTTATTCCGATATTCAAATCATGGCCTACATGTGTCTTGTAATTGTTGGTTACAAAAAAGACTCGGTCATATATTTAAGAAGTTCTTTTCTCAATTGCGTGTAGATTTTTATGAAGGACTAACTGAAACACTGCGCTTTTGCGCACCGGTCATTTCGTGAATATTTTTTTTATTCAAAGCAAGCGCTAACATAATATCTACATGTATATTTAACATTCGTAATTTATTTATAGGAGTGGGCAACAAATGAGCTAACTTCATCCCACGTGGATAAATAGGCGCAAAATTGCACGGGGCGGAGGTAGTTGATTATATAGTGTTTTATCTCGAGTTGTCTTAAATACGAACATATAACTCAATTCAGATACGCTAGATTGTTGATTGTTCTTTATGACTAAGGCCAAGGCCACGCATGTGGCAAACATTGGCGGTCCTTGTAATCACCACGATCAACTCGGCGTTATACCACTTGATGTATGTTTATCTTCTCTCTGGGGAGTCTGTTGCTAAAAAGATATGTTAATTCTAGTAAAGTACTGTTTTATTTGAAATATTGGCGGTTGTCGAAATATCGCGATTTATAGACTTCGGCTATTGCGCAATTTCTACCAACTTAGACAAGAAATTTGTATCTACTAGTGTTTTCAAACCTATAAAAGAAAAATAATTTATATAACTATGTACCCACTGTGAACACGTATATAAAAATTTCGAAGCATTATCATGTAGAATAATTTTAATGGTAGAAAATAATAACAATAATAACATAATTGCATGTGAAAATGTGTTTCATCTCTGTAAAATCTGCTTGGCACCGTACGGTGCCTTGTCGATCTTCTAAAAAACGCCAGAAATCGACCGATATTGTTATATTCAGACGCCGGCCGGTGCCCAGACGATTCTCAAATTAGCCGGTGATTTGCAAATCGCTGAAATTGTACGGCGGCAATTTTATTTGTGTCCATAGCATTAAAATGTTCTTTTAATCTCAAACGGCAAATTCCAAATCAAAAGACAATTATTATAGCCTTTTCCGGTATACATGTACATGTATGTTAACTTGGCATTGGTGTAACATGAAATGAGTGTTTACACAGTGCGCTGATATATCAGACTTCAGATGGATGTCCGCAACGATATTCGCTGACACTACTATTTACACTGCAGATATGTTTACGTATCTTTATTTGGAACACTTCGTTTGGAGCGCATCGTTTCATTTATCGGAAAGCTGTTGCCATCAGTCAATGCCCAGACAACAATAATTGTTTTCGGGATATGTTTCATTCCACATCAATGTAACGTGTTTCTCGTTGTTATTTCGTATTAACATATTATTATGTTAACAATTTGTGTAAAGTTTTATTGAACGTTTAACAATGTTCATTTGATTTCATATTGTTTACATTGTAACATATATTTTGTGTGAAGAGTTATGTTTTCCCCCATCACCTTTCGCTGTTATTTATCTACATCTATCATTTCTATTAATCTTATAAGGATTTATTTTGTTAGGGGTTCAAAAGCAAAACAAAAACAATATTGCAAACTTCCTTTTTCTTGCACCTTTATGTATGGGTCTGGTAATAATAATTAGGAGGCAAAACGTTTCATAAAACCAGTTTACCAGTTTGATACTTTGAGACATAAACTTTATTTATTATTGTCCTGTGTTATGTATGTGTTCCTAGTACCCATTGTAGAAATACTGACAAATTATAAATTTATAACATAGATAATTATCAGTTAGTGAGCAGCATTAAAACGAATATGTTATTGTACATGTATGAACAACACTGTTATATCTTAAGTATAAGTTCAAGTTATGCTCATTTAAGGTTCTTACTTCACGTTAAAATAAACGTATATTCTACCGATTTTCACTGAAGTGAAAGTAAATATGTAAGCACATGTCATATTTTGCATAAACATTAATGCTTTGGTTTATTGAATGTGTTTAACAGCGACATGTATTATTAGTATAATAACCATATAAAACAGAAGTAAACATAGTCTTACTCAATTTCTATAAAGGTGAGATGTTTTTGTTTAAAACAACATTTCAGCATATATAAATTACAATTCCAACTGTTTCAGGAAAAGTCTTCGTGACTACATAATCAAACAAGACAATACGTTGCTGTGGCGCAGAGTCAAGCTGTTATTTGATTAAATGATTCAATTGGCAAAACTGATTCTTATCAAATACTCTCTAAAAATCAGAATCTTATTAAGACAATGTGCACAACGTTAAAAAGGAAATGCTCAATGGAAGAAATAACGCTAAAGAAATGAGAAAGTGGGTGGTTCAGCGATAAAGGTAATTACAGTCACACATTCCGCCTTCATGTTTCGATGGATGTGACAAGAGTGTGCAAATGGAGCTCACAGAAAGCAATTCTTGTAGTGACATTGCACTGCAACGCAACCTGTTTTTGGAAACAATTTCAGAGAAACATTGTATTTGCCATCCGTGAGTGTCACTGTTTTCTATTAGACGATCGTTGGTGACACTGTCACCAGTAATGATTTGCATTTTATTATAACATGTATTTGTAAACACATTTTGCTTCTGAAACGACATAACACAGACACGTTAATGCTAGCATCAAGCAGGAAATCGGCTTTTATCAACACCAGCAAGGAAGAAAAAACGTTACTACATAACCTATAATTGTTTTATTAAGAACAAATGTTATAAGTTTATAAATGCCTCACTTATACCGTGTATTGGTTTCGTTGATGAATGGGACCCGCTAGTTCCCTGTTGTGGTTTTGTACTGTTTGTCTTTAATTATGGAAACACTTGAACTGAGGTCTCTTGTGCGGTCGTGCCTTTAAGCCAGAACAGCTTTTGCTGACTTGTCTATAAACAGTGTTCCCATCTAAAGATGCTAGGCAGTGGCGGATCCAGGTGGTAGAAAATAATTGAAAGTGTTGACAAATGAGTTATAAGTCATTTATAGCGTGTTTTGGCCCTATTTCTATTTGAATAAGTCTTGAGATTATTCGCGAGCGAAGCGAGCGTTCAAAAAAAGGGGAACATTTACCGTTTTGGGGGATAAAAATCATAGGTCCGCGGTCGTTAGGGTGGGGGGGGTAGGCGCCTGGTCTGTATCTTGGTACCCTTATAATCGGTCACACATTTTGCAGGATGTTAAGAATACTAAAACAAGTAAAATTGCTAACGGAATTGCAAAATGTAATGACAAATTATGTGTTTTGGGCAAAAGAGTAAAATCACAACAACAACAAAACAAAAATCAAATATATTAATCCTTGCCAAGGCCGGGAATCAAATCCGAAACCTCTCGCTGCGGAGTCTGATTTGTTACATGTACCGCTAGACCACCGAGACAACATAAATAAACAAAGACAATTTTGCGGGCCATACCTTTTTAACACAGCCGCTCTTTTTTCTTTCTAATATTTTAACATGCATGAATAACTATATGTGGCAGTTTCTCAAAATTACTGGATAAGGATTCACTGCTTAAGTATGGTTTAAAAGTAAGATGTAAGCAATTCTGGTCAAAAGGAATTATAAGTTTCGTTCGTTTGTTTTTGTTTGCATCTAGATTGACGTTGAATCACTGTATTATTGTAATGAGATAGTTACTTATTATTTAATTACATAGTATACACATCCCTTTTTATGCAAATAAATAAGCGAACTCGGACACCCAACCGAAACCGAAACCGCTCTCAATTGTGTGCAAACAATCACTTATCCTAAAATATAATTAAACAGGATTTTATAGCCGCTTTCAGTTTCTTTATTAGATAGGGCATGTTTATTTATAGAACATCTGTTTATTTAAAATAAGTTAACGTGTATTTAATGACATCAGCTTTCTTTCGCATTGGTTATAGCGCTATTTGCGCACCGAGGGGGTGCTTTTGTTTAGCAAAGCACCCATTCGGCGTCGGGGCATACAGATTGTTAGTTTCTATTAGTGACCCATAGTGCAAGATACTGGAGCGCCCACCACACATGGCAAACCAGGTTCTTTGACGTGCCTAGTGTAAAGCACAGAAACACGGGATCATTTTTCCTGGGAAGAACCGGTACATATCTCCTTTTTTAGTAATTTTCGTTGGAGTGAGGGGGGATATAACTCGCAATCCCTGGGTCGGCAGTCAAGTGTTTTACCACTGAGCCAAATCCCCTCGCCTTGCGCACCGATCAATTTTCCTTAGATTATATATACATTTTATTGTCCATATTAAATCATATTATTTACTCTTAAATTTAAATCAGAGTATGCCGCCATACCAAATCAACAAAGTAGCCTTATAGATAGAGAGTTTATTTTTCGTAGCCAATAACTAAACGTATTGACAAAAAAGGAATGAACAGACCAGACTGTACTATAAGAGATAGTTAACACAAATCTATACACTTGAAATAAAATAACAAAGAAAATTAAAGTTACCAGAGCACGGTTTGGGCATTAACATGGGAAAAATCTAAACTATCCCTAAAAGTCAAAATAACTGTCTAATAGAGCATAAACATTTGGTACCATGTGCTAGTTTTGAAGAAAAATGTGCACAAACCAGGACATTTCCAGTATACCATTCATTATGAGGGGAAATCATTTTCTTGTCCACGGACATAAAAAGGATTTACCTCATAGTACATGCATGTTTCATCTTTTTAAATATGTGGTCAAAATTCTTTTTGGTGTCAGCTATTTTACATCACATTTCTTTGCTAAGATTCTCACCTAAATCATATTCTAAGATAAGTACTTTTCAACACAATTTTCTGTGCTCTAGCGCCTTTAAAATAATAACAATGTAGAATACTGACATAAAACAATAAATGCAATAAAACTGATGCAACGAAAGAAGACAATACGTTGTAAAGATGTCGCTTAAGTAACACATTGTTTTCCAAGACAAATAGTTGATCTTTAACGAAACTTAACAAACTGTTTATGTAAGTATTGTTATGAGTGACGTAAACAGTGTTTATACAGTATAAAATCTTAAAGAGAAACTACATTATATATTACTACTTTACCTTTTACAATGCGCTGTCAAAATGCAAAAATCTTAAAGTCAGCTTGTCCCGGTTTTCTAAATAAATGTTGCAACAACGTTCTTTGTACACTCATTTAACATAGTACATGTATAGAACACTTTTTAAAATGCTAAGTCAAATCAAACACTACATGAATACCGAACAAATATATAATATATATTATATATATAAGAAGAAAAACATTCCGAAATTACAAAACCTATATTTTAACCCATAACATTAAATCTACATGAAACACGTTTTAGCTGTTTACATATATTTCTTACAACGCTATAAAATCATAAGCCTAACCACCAAATTCATAACGACACTAACACGAATACATATCCAGATATTAGTAAGTAACACATTTAGCGCAGCTTCATCTCTGTGAATTTTAATGCCTTTTTCCTGTTAAAATAAACCCATATTGGGCCTTCGAAAACAGGAAAAGATCCATTTGGAAATTGGTATTCCCCATTCAGGTGTGAGCGGAAACAGCTTTTAAACCACCAGGCTCCGTTCCAACGTTCAGCACAATTGGCTTGATCTGAATCGTGATCGCGGTCTTTTGTCGTAAAGGGTGTGCCATCGTGGAAAGTCAGTGCATCTCTAGCAGTTCCACTATAGCCACTCACTGAAATTGCGTACATTTGCGACTCGGAAAGAATTCTGAACGACAAATAGTGAGCGTATGCCTTGTTGCCCGAGAAATCCTCTATGTCTATTCGCAGTTCACGGGGTCCGTCTTTTGTAGCAAGATGCAAGTTTTCCAAACCCCACCAAAACTCGGACTTCGGCAATCCAAAACCGTGTTTGTAATCTTCCCAGTCTCGAAAAAACTCTTCTGAGCCATCCTGGCGTCTTTGAAATACAATCCAGCCTCCCCCACCAGTCTGTGTGTCACAGTATGCAATAGTGTTCTGTAGAGTTCCTGAGCTTAATTGGTACAGCCCTGACTCAAATTGCAGGCTTGGACATTTGTCTACTTTACCTTTAGTCAATACGAAACCAACATTCGCCATTGTTTTATCAACATCTTTTCTAAGATTGTTGATTGAAACATTCATCTCTGACATAAAATTGCTTACATTGCGTTCAGTTCGTCTAATAAAGTGTGTCATATTCTGTACAAATGTATTGTGCGCATTAATCAGTCCTAATTTCTCCTCTGAGAAGTTTCTGTCAATGTTCAATGTCAGTTGTTTGATTGTTTCGTTCATTGTTGTCTTTACTGATGTCTTCATGCTGGTAATGGACATCTGCGTGTCTAAATGTAATTGGTCCATTCTGTTTTCTGCACGCGCCACAAATTGTGTCATGTTTAGCATCGCATCCTTGTGTTCTTCTGTGAAAGAAAGTTGCGTTTCCGTTATGTTCTTGGTAACATCGGACTGTATCTGTCTTATTTCGGTAGTCAATGTGTCGTTAAATTCGGTAAGGGAGTTTCTAAGCTTTATACTTTCAAGCTTTTCTTGTTGAAAAGCTAAACGTAGCGATTCCGCGACTCCTGGCATCTTGATGGCATCTGTTGGTGTCTGTCTTACTTCGCTGCGATTGTTAACCACAGCGAGATTAAAGGTGGTTACTGTTTTGTCACAAGCACACGTTTGTAGCAATGACTTCAATTGCTCTTTTAACGCTTTCACATCTTCCCTGCGATGGCGTTGCTCAGTTCTGAGGTCGTTTTCAATATCATCAAGACGTTCGAAGACACGATCTAAATCCTGACCACCTTTACAGACATGTACAATCCAAAGAAAAACACACAGCGTACGAATCACTGGTAGCATCTTGCTTGTCTTAAGAAAACACATACACGTATGCTTCTTGCAACACGTTTGTGAACAATTATGACTTTACTTCAATGTTTATCTTATTTAAAATCTCGGGTTGCATGTTTGTTAAGTGTCGACGCCGGAAAATGGAAATTGTGAACATACGTAATTAGTAAGCAGAATAAGAAGTTTTAAAGTGTTTTGCATAGTTTGCTAGTTAAGTTGGTTGAATAAGTATGGGAGAGTGTTTCTAATTCCACTTCAGACGGTTTCCGTATGACGGTCTAATTAACTGTATACGGTGTTAGTACATAGATAAACTGCAAGTTTGTAAAACAGTATGCAAACATACATGCCGTTATGTTTATATTCCACCAGTTTAATAAAGAATATGTTTTTAATGACCAACTTTAATGATGCTATGCCTGTAACTTTTTGTCAAAATTATTTACAACTTACATTTTAACCAACTTTAAACAGTAAAACCTACTTCAGTTAATATGAGAAACTGCCAAATTTAGTTACCCATGCATTTTAAATTTATCAGAAATAACAAATTTGTTAAAAATGTGTGGCCCGGAAATTCGGTTTCGTTTATTTACGTTTCGACCCGTTGCTTTGAAACATTTAAATAGTTCGACAACAATCGATATTTTCAGTTGACTTGATGGTCCAGAGGTAACGCATCATACTTGTGTGCGAGCGGTCTCCTGTTGAATTTCCGGCTCTGACAAGGATGTTTATGTTTGCTTTTGTGTTGTTGTTGATGTTGTTGTTGTTGTGGTTTTAATTTGTTTGTTTAAAACGCATTATTTGTCACGAAATTTTGAAATTACTTTTGCATTGTTAATTCATTTAGTATACTTAGCGTATTGCATAATTTATGACCTATTTTAAGGATATCAAGATTCAGGCCGAGCATCTTTAACTGGTATTTTATGAATTAATTATATTCAAGGAAACAAAAATACGACGATTTTGTATGATATATACAAACCTACTAAACCGATCTACATTGAACAACACAACGAAACATTTCGTCTCCTGTAAAACTTAATGGTTTTGCATATTTGTTTTCTTATACGTATAGACAGGACAGACATGAATGAATAATGATTTCAATCCAGAGAACAACTTGTCAGTGTGTTTATTCTAAATCTCAGTTTTGGCTGACCCCAGGGCAGCTTCTAATTAATACATTGGTTGATAAAGTGATGTTTACTATGATGATTACTGTCTAATTCTTGATTTGTCAGCTCTGTCTGGAAATAAGTTTTAGATATTGACACACACGCTGACTGCGAGAGACAGTTTTCCATTTGTCGAGGCTTATCAATTAAGTGAAACAGACATGGATTACATATTATTTCGTAGCACAGCCTATGTAAATGTGTTTAAGGTTGCTGTACTAATTTAACGCTTATATGCATTATATACCGTGTTAGTCTGGGTTCACCGTTACTAATTCATTTACTCCGCAAGCGACTGACTGCTTACTCAAATAAAGCAAACATAATGGACACATGAACTATACTATGCGCTTTGTATACTATCAGTCATAACGGAGAGGATGCCACAACATCCCCCGGTGGGGCTTTAAACACATAACCCTCTGATCACGAGTATGATTGATTAAGATAATTCACTTTTCAAAATAGAACTAAAGTACGTATGTACAATATACCTCGTTTAACTTTTATCACATGGTTTTACTAACAGACATAGTTATTGTACACCAATATAATAAATGCATTCACAAAATCGTAAAAAATTGCAAAAACAATATTATATTTGTACATAAATATGAAAAAATAATCACTACACAGAATAGCATGTATTTTTGCTTCTGAATATTCAAGTACTTAATTATAATAGTAAATATCTAATCTGAGTATTCCACGTTAATTATATTGTAATTAGTACGTGTATTTATGCAGCAACTGTATACAAGACAAATAGCGAAATTAAAAACTTCAAAGAGTGTCTGTTGTCCGACAGAAAAGTGAAAATGCCAGTGAAAGAAACCTTCCGGGGAACTGCATTTGGGTTGTTCAGACTTATATTGACAAGGTCGTGCAAAAATATTGACGCTATCGAGTGAGTACAATATGTATCGCGTTATGTCTCAGTGTTGCTATTTTCAAACTCGTTTCAATAGGCCCATATGACAACTTCTAAGAAATACATCGGTTGGTAAATTGCTGTTCGCTGAAACTGACAAATTCTTGCATTGTCTGTGAAAACGGCGTTGGAGGATCGCGTTGCAAGTTGACTTTGAAAGGCAACTGTATATGCAGCTAGGCTTGTCAAATGCAACAGACTCAAGCCGTATCTTACTTACACTGCACAGACTATTATATACATGCCGATCTGTTGGGTTGTTTAACTTATATACACATATATTTAAAATGTGATCGTAATTGAGAATAGGCGTTATATCGTACATTGTTTTGTGGTAAACTACTCATTGCATACCAACATATCGACATTTTTAAAAATGTGATTTTATGAGAAATAACAATTTAGATTTAGCTTTTTCACAGAAATGGAAAGGATTGCACTTGATTATGGCATTTCTTCCTTACAAAAAGATTTATGTAAAAAACAGGGAAACACTACCAGGATGGATGGAATCAATTCCTGGTATGAATTTTAATACATGTGTAATATCCCAGACACTGATTCGCTATAATGTGGTAATTCCAGCCGGAATTGTTTTGTGTCTGAAGATTGACAGATGAAAATGAGTGTTTATATCGATGCATTTGTAAGGACAAAGCTTTTGATTTCTAAAGTACAAAACAAAAATCTATAGAATGATATTTTTATTGTTTTACTCGTAGATATACATTTTGAGACTATCCGTGTAAAATCCTAAAGTCACACCAATTACTACTACTCTGAAACAACTATATATTAAGCACTTTTTATGAATTTGTTTGTATGGAACAGTTTAGAATTAATATTGGTTAAGTTTAAAAAGAATTACCATGAACATCATACATATAGATTAAAACAGAATATATTAAATAAAATATTCAATTAAAACCTCCGTTTAGTTGCCTTGAACAGAAAATACAAAACGATTTAATCATGCCCTGTTAGCAGAAGTCAGCCAATCTTGTCAAAAGAGTAACGGCATTTGACACGACCAGCTCAATTAATCTTTCGATTAAATCTGAATTTCAAGAACATATAAGTTTGGCCAGAACGATCATCCAGTCGTAAAATTAGTGTTGCATAATATAAATTGAAGAGATGTTCAAAGAAAGAATGTTGTAAACAATGTAGATATGTCAGGTTTAAGGGCACCATGACAAAATGGCCCGTACAAAAGCCAACACACAGAACAACACGAAAGCACGTGGAACACCAAGACGCAACAGACATTCAGCGTATTGTAGGCTTACCTTATAGCTCCTATCGTACTCTTCTGTTACACGTTATTGGTCTAAATAAGTGGTTCTATGCTTGTGTGACAGACATTTTGTTATCACTATTTTTAAAAATACATAGCTTATAATAATAAACTGATGAAAGGGAAAGCCCTCAGGAAGCATAGCCTGCACGAGAAAATAGCAGCCTCGGTTTTATTGAAGCTGTTCATCAGTAGTAATGAATGATGCCACACCACTGACGCCCCCTAGCGCATTAGCGGAACTCCATTTTCAAATGTAAACAACATACATGTACACTCCATGATCCCTGAGGACCAGAAAAATATGACTACACAATGATGAAGTACGGGGCGACTTTTACAGCCGCCACACAGGCACTTAACACCAGCTGTAGTAATATTTATTTAAGCTTTAATTCCACTTTAAAATTGGCCTAGTGACACAATGGATCGGTGCTCGTGTGGTTTATAAGAGGTTGCGGATTCAATCCCAGCTCAGCATTTTTTGTTACTTTATTTTACATATCATTATTGTTAGAATTCAAAAGAAGTAGTTTGAGTGCATGTTTATATTAAAGGTCCAAATCTGCGGAGGATTTAATCACTCGAATAATAAAATGCGGACGGACGGACATACGAACGGACGTAGTGACGGACGGAGAAAGCGGAGACTATATGTTTCCCTTTTGGGAAGTATAAAAGTCCGTTTCAAACTTAAAAAACTACTTTAAACTAATGAATATGTCCATCAAAGGATGATGTCAGTGTTTCTTTCAAATGCTGTTGTGGAAGCTCATTGCAACCGACAAATTGAATGTCTAAATGTTTTCTTCTTAATAAAACACAGAGAATATACGATACCTCTTTTACAAGAAAATGCACTATATGCTTTTTGCTTTTCGGTTGAGGAGAATAAGAAATTACATTTCCAAAACATCTTTCAATTGACATTATCGTCCGCAAGTTTATAACATGTATTGACGGGGCTACGGATGTACAATATATGTAGAAACGTAACGTATTTCTGATATAGGTATCTTTCGCAAAAGGCAGTATGCCAAACAAAAATATCTGATTGTTTGTTCTTCGAAATAAACTACACTACTCAAAAGTTCTAAACCGCCACTAAATGAAATAACTTGAAAACCGTTTGATTTACAAACACAAAATTTTGCAAGGTAGTCAAGTACAAGTTACAGAATCATATTTTAATAATACCGAATCCAGTTTTATCAATGTGCAGTCATTCGTAACGGAAGTAGTCATTTCGATAAAATAAGCACGAACTTCCGGTCCAATAAGCAACACATGTTTTTGTCTTTTTTCCATCTTGTGTTTAGACATAAGAAAAACACAAAACATGGCGAAAATGTCACTTGAAGAAGGCGCTATTGCAGTTGAAATGATCGCAGTCGGGAGCTCTGCTAGGCAGATGTGTCAATTATCAATTGTTCGACCGCATTGTTATTATAAACTGCAATCAAATTAAGTTTTAATTAAGGTCCTTATTTGTGCTTTTGATTCATGTTTTCCATTCAACATCCGTTTGATAAATACCGAAGGACCGGAAGTTTGGTGGATATTCGGCGGCAGCCGTGGCTAAGTATTACCTGTGGAAGGCAAGACCGGCACATCGTTGTCTTACACCTACAGGATAAGTTCCACACTGCAGCTACTACGGCTAATGCGAATGTTGGAAACCACAACTGAGCTAATGTTAAACTGTGACTTTCCCAATTTTGGGTCTGCTACGTTG
>Ga0224511_10000810_pt1 | contig 16708 bp, 11 predicted proteins | sample SF_May12_sed_USG_2_FD_169988 | JGI IMG/M metagenome (GOLD analysis project Ga0224511, IMG submission 169988) | Sediment microbial communities from San Francisco Bay, California, United States - SF_May12_sed_USGS_8_1 | ecosystem: Environmental > Aquatic > Marine > Sediment | place: USA...
TATTCTAATCAGATAATGACGTTGCACCAACGTTAGTTTTTGGTTATTGACCAACCAACCTAATACTAACCAAATAATAACGTCATATAACGTTGGGTGTTTGCTGGGTATTCATATGTGCAGATCAATAAAATCATATACTCGACAAACCATATAAAGGGTCGTAAGTAAGAACCCACACAGATTTAACAAACAATACGTAAACGACGAAATATCAACGTAATTAAATAAGGTAACGTGTATATATAAATTGAAGAGATGTTCAAACAAAGAATGTTGTAAACAATGTAGATATGTCAAGTCTGAACAATCATTCCTTCTTCCACTCTTACAACCAATACCGCATTAACAAAAAGAAACAACTATACTAAAATGCAATGTATTAAACCACGTGGGTGGGGTAACGATATGTGTAATTAGCAAGTTATGTAAAGCATTCATATGGCATTGTAATATCATCAGTAACATTCAGTAGGTGTGTCCAGCAAACACGCATATCACCTCTAGACATCGGTTAAAAAAGCTCATAATCAGCTCCCAAAGTTCTGCTCATAAGTTTCGTGGCTATTTTTTATCAAAGAACTTGCAAATACCTCACGTGTTTCCGGTAAGCGAGGGCGATTTGAAAGTTGGCGTGTGTCCATGCCCCAGGCATGTTCTATTGGACTTATATCCTCACCGACAACTCTTTTTGTTCAATTATGAACGGTTATAGAAACTTGGTGAACACCCTTGTATTGTACGACTTTGCGTAATGGTCCATTAAAATGAAGTCTGGTCATGCAGCAGTACCAGAGTATTGACACACAAGGATCTTGTCTCTGTAGCAAACATTAGTTAAACCCCCATTATTCATGAATGATGTTGAGGATTTGCACAAGAACCATAACCCTCCACTTCCTTATTTTAGAGTTATTGAACTTTGTTTTTTTATACTTATGAAACTTTAAAGATAGATAGACCTTAATGAGTGGAGAGTACTGCACAAGACCCATAACCGTACACTTCCTAATGTTAGAGTTATTGCCCTTTCTCGTACTTAAATTTTGTGTGCAACACATCTCAGTGACTACAAAAGATATCATCAAGAAACCTTATAGGTAGATAGACCTTAATGAGTGGAAGTGTACCGCACAAGAACCATAACCACCATTTTCTAATTTTAGAACTATTGCCCTTTGTTATTTTATACTTGAAATATTGTCTTCTGTAAGTTGCACATTAATGAGATACATATTTTATAGCACTTTCAGAAGATTTCAGTAATTTCTCCAAGAACAGAAAATGATAGGTAAGATATTAATATCATACAGTTCACATACACTTTTCCCTAAATTTCCTCATTTCCCATCAATCAACAAAACCTTGTTCCAGGAACAAATAAACTTTTATTTGTTCTAGCAACAAAACAATAGGTACAATTTGAGTACAATATGACAGCGGTCTAGCAGACACGCAACAGAAGAAACGGTACTGTCATGAGCTATTACTAGCGTTAACATTATAAAGAATCTGATTAATGCACTTCCGGTTTGGCAGGACACCTTTGCTCGATGTTTGAGTTAAAATATTCAATATTCAGCATCTGTTTTGCCTTGTAGTTGTCAACACTTTATATAATATAGTGTCCCTAACAAATATTGTGCACAAGACGTCACCACAACTTGTGACGTCATCACAGCAAAACAAACGTTCCCCGACATGATTTTGTTGAGGGAATATTTTTTACAATGAATATGATGCACTTAACTGATATTCACTATTTAAAAAATATAAGGCAAACCATACTAAACTTCGTTTTAAGTTTTAAGCAAACGTTTGTGTCATCACTGCTTCCAAAAGAGCACTGCACGTAAAGTTTGTTATGCATGTGTTCGACCAATTTTGTGATTTTTTACATTTCCTTTTTCATTGTTGATCATTTACATTTAATTTTGGAGTATTTTTAATATCAGCAGGTTAGGAAAGAGCGTAATGTCAAAATCGTACGTGACCCCGTAATCACTTTAAAGTCAGATAAATTCAATAATTCTGAAACTCTCTGTATTACGAAGTTTGATTTTAAAAATGTACGGTAGTGAAGTTTCCTAATCCTACTTCTTCTTTAAACGCTAGAATTTAAACTTGAACATGGGGGGCGTTGGAAGTTTTCCTAATCCTTAGTGTATTTGGGTTCGGCAAAACGTGTACCACATACTCTTCGATGCCCTCGAATACGAACACAAAGAGCTGTTTTCTTCCTTTTTTGTCCAAACGCAAATATATTACCTGTTTTTTACGTCGACGTCTTTGATAATGATTTGGTGTAAGTTTACATTTTAGTGTAAATAAATTACAAACATAATCACTTACTGAATAATTGAAGTCGTCTGTCGAGATTCTAATTGGTACGAACGTCGGTAGGTACGCGTATTCATGCATAATTTCATGCAACCACCACACAAAAGAGCGTGTTTTTGACTGAAAAGCGGTTTTCTCTATTAAATTTTAGTTTACATTTTGATCTTACGATTGCCACGAACTCTTTATAATTTATCGGATATTATTACAAAAACACAGCTTCGACCTTCAGATTTTATTGTAGTAATCTTAATGACACAAAGCCGTTACGTCATGGTGTTGCTATTGCTTTGAATGAAAAGCAAAAGGTGGATTTTCCCATCCACAACAGGAACCCTGAAATATGGTTAAAATACAAGCCGCCCAAGGCTAATGTTGAGAAAGACATATACCTCTTACAAACTTACAAACTCCAGTGTACCGGCAAAACGAACACAGACACTGTGCTAACACATCTAATTTCTGATTTTCAGCCTATTACCCGGTGACGAACAATGATCAGGCCGAGGAAGACACCGTCCCTCGCGATATAACCTTTCACGTAAGTAATGTAGTCGACTTGTTTATAGAGATGTGGTGTTTAACAAAAGTCAAATTAAGAATGTACAAAACAATGAACTCGTTATCTAAATAAACGAAGAATGTTAAGACACCAGTACCGAACGCAATACAGAGTTTTGCCAACTTGAACTTAACCAATAAAGTAGTGTGTGGTCGGTCGGGGTGGAATGACCCTGTCTTCATATAATGCTGTAAGTTTGTCCTTATGTGATTGGCGTTAAACTGAACACTTGTAATTTGCAGTAAGTGTAAATGAACAAGACACGTGTGTATATATCAAGCCATCTAAGGATTACACAGCTATGCCCTTTTTGTTCGCCCGAATTGAACTTCTGCCCTATTATGGTATGGCTCATGCCGTCCGTCTGTCCGTCCGTCCGGAGTTAAGTCATTAGCTTCAAATTTATTTCAAATAGGTAAGCCTTTCTTGGTATCTTGAATGCCCATAACCCATAGATGATGCCTATTGATTTATAGGTTTGTACGTCAAAGGACAAGATCCCAGTGACTTTGAGCATGACATCCATGTCCGCTAAATATCTTGGAACATTTTAAACGTAGGGACCACATACTGTGTGTATTAGCTAGTCATGGCCTATAGACATATTGATTATGAGGTCAGTAGGTCAAATGCCAATGTCACTGACCTTGGACATAAAATTACGGTCCGCCTTATACTGGAAATCTAGTAAGGTAAGGAACACATACATTTTTGTCTTAGTTTGGCCATGATCGATGGATCATTGCACCGCATACTCGTCGATTGTAAACAAGCTATTTAACTGATGCAACATACGGTAACTGGTTCAAACAATCAAACACAACCTTAATTTGCGGGCAACACATTTTCAACAAAGCTGTGTTTTCTGTAATACTTTAATCCGCATAGAATATTATTTTTGACAGTTTCTCATATTATTGGAATTAGTTGTTACTGCTTAAGTATGGTTAAAAGGTAAGATAATAACAATTCCGGTCAAAAAATACAGGCATAGCTTCTTTAACAGGTGTGTCTGCCCATGACATTATTGATATATATGTTTTGATAATAGTGAGTACATTTTTTATCTAAATGTCTATAACGTCATATTTAACCACGATAATATTGTCCTTCTTTATGCTATATATCAGCTACGGGTGCTGTTTTGCCATAGTCTGTTTTATTCTTAAAAGGCTGCCACGCAGATCGATATTTGCACCAGGTAGATCTACAGACCTGTTAAAAGGCACTCAACAAAATGCATATTATGCGGCACTGTTTCGTACAGTGTGGAATATATTTTATGTCGTTTACCATTTAATCTAAACAACACAATGTTGTAAGACACCGTTCTTTTACTAAAACAGTGTTTTGTATAATATAAAAAATAAGAATCTCACTTCGGGCCCATGACATTATATGGACCAGCCAGACAGCCCCACCAACGTATCAGGACCTCAGCCTTCGGACTCGGTCCCAATACATTGGTGGAGCTGCCTGGCTGGTCAATATAATGCCATAGGGCCTCAGTGATATTCACTATTTCTGAAATGTTGTTCAGTGTATTTCGTGCAGTTTTAAGTGTATGTTTTCTGTACGGGCCATTTTGGCATAAATCCCACAAATTTGACCTATCAACATTGCTGCAACATGTTTCTTTGAACATCTCTTCAATTTGTTTTGTTACAGCATGCGACTATGAATAATTCCGTATCAGTTTTAAACGTTTGCTAAAATCATCGTATACTTATACTATTTGTGTTAACATCATGATTAAGCAAAGTTATATTACATGTACATGTATTATAACCGGTAATAAACAATTTGTTAGCAGGTATTTTTAGTCATTTTGGTCGGTAAGACGGGCTGTTGGCCATTGGATTCCTTGGAATCAATGGTACATGCTTGTGGAGAAGACTACTTCCAGATTTTAAATTCAGTTAGACTGAAAATCGAATTTACGTCTTGATAAGGTTTTACAGCGGTTAGGGTTATGAATCCTATTATATGACGAAACTCTAGTTTTATGATCTTATCAGTCGTTTTTTTCATGACGTAGACTGAATGGCTGGATGATGTGTTGCTCTCCGCCATAGCGAGGAATCAAACACACATCGTCGAGCTGTTTCTAGACCACAGGTACAGTCTACAAAAGGCCACAACCATGATGTACAGAGACAGATCAAGGCCTTTCTACAAAAAGGTCAGCACACATTATAACTTTCTTTCTGTATGATGAGAAATTTTGTGTGAGCCCATTTGTAGGCTTTGCACACACTTGTTATCAATCTTCAAACCAACACTATTATTCCACCTTAATTTAAAATCATAAATTAAGTTTCGTGTGTGAAACTTGAATTTCAGAACATTTAATATCCATCATTTAAAAGTATTAAACAGTGTTGAAAAGTTTTAAAATACTTTTAAAACATCAGTGCACTTACATGTACACAAGCCCTAATACAAACAGACGCAGTTCGAAAAAGGGCATTATCCCTGACAATCGCATGAACAACTTGGTTCTGTATTTAATAACACCGAATATTATTTAGTCAGATTCCGTACTGTCGGCATTTCATGCAAACCGAGTAACTAAAATGTATTTTTTTAGGAATAGGAAACATGTTTTTTCATTTAAACATATCGCGTTCCTATCATTTTTAAAACTTTTGATTTTTAATTATCCATGCATTCATCTTGTACTTTCCTCCCGATTTCGTACACTCGAATAAATTGTATTTTTAACTGTTGAGATTTTTGCAGACAAAAATATCAAATTTGTGTCAAAATTCATATGTTACAAATATTTTGTTCTTTTAATCGAATACAACTGACCCTCATCAGCTACAATGTCAATCATATTAATTATGTCTCCCCCCCATCTGGGGGAGACATATTGTTTTATGACTTGTCCGTCTGTCCGTCTGTCCGTCTATCCGTCTGTCCGTCTGTCACACTTCGTTTCCGCTCAATAACTCAAGTACCCTTTGACCCAGAGCCTTTAAACTTCATAGGTGATAGCCCTTATTAAGTAGAAGACCCCTATTGATTTTGGGGTCAGTAGGTCAAAGGTCAAGGTCACAGTGACCCGAAGAGTGAAATCCGTTTCCGCTCAATAACTCGAGTATCCTTCGACCCAGAGCCTTCAAACTTCATAGTGTGATAGCCTTTTTTGAGTAGAAGACTCCTATTGATTTTGGGGTCAGTAGGTCAGAGGTCAAGGTCACAGTGACCCGAAGAGTGAAATCCGTTTCCGCTCAATAACTCAAGTACCCTTTCACCCAGAGCCTACAAACTTCATAAGGTGATATCCCTTATTGAGTAGAAGACCCCTATTGATTTTGGGGTCAGTAGGTCAAAGGTCAAGGTCACAGTGACCCGAAGAGTGAAATCCGTTTCCGCTCAATAACTCGAGTATCCTTCGACCCAGAGCCTTCAAACTTCATAGGGTGGTAGCCCTTATTGATGTTCATATATATATGTGCATGTTCTTCTTACCTTAATAAACGCGTCCGTTTCAAAACGGTCATATCTCGTTCTTTGCCTTCCTTCAACAGCGCGCACGGAGGAACGCGCAGGGGGGAGACATGCGTTTTTCTCAAAAACATCTAGTATAAATATTAATATGACATTAATAACACAGCATATCAGGAAATTACTATCTTTCTCAGATGTAATAAAGGTACCATACTGTCCGATTTTTTTAACAATAACCTTAGGGCTATTAAAAAATAATATCTATAACTTGACTGAAATCTAAATAGTCCCAAATTTTTAATACACAGTTTTTTTATTGTATTTCCTTCGTAATTGAAGAGCATAATCATAACATAATAAAAAGTACTAAGGCTCTTATTGGTCGTACATATTTTACCATTTGCCGGTATAACAATATTGATAAAAAACGCTAATATTTCAAATGACCAATTTAATGTGAAGAACAAATATTTAGTTAATGGCTGAACTGACATTTGCCTGTTATGTTGTCAAAACACTAAGCATAGGTATGTAGGGTTCATACAGGACTGTGTACATGCAGTAGAGCCTAAACCATAGTAAATTCATAGAGAGTTTTTAATAAATGATCAATGGGAGGGAGGCGCACATCCAGCATGCCTATGAATTAGCCAAACGTTTTTTTTTCTTATTGTCAAATCACAATTTATAAGAATAATGAATATCGTCAAAACATGCTGCAATGAATAACGTCTATTTCAACCATCAACAATTGAAATTAATGATAAGCTATCCCCACCCCGACGTAGATAAAGTCATGTTCCTTAAAGTCAAATTCGCAATTGGTAAATTTATGCTAGATCCTATTAATATAGGTGATATATATTTAATGAAACTGTTGTAGAAAAGGCCATGTAATAAGAACAAGCCTAAGCACTTTAGTGTCTGTGCCTCCCATTGCACTCTCTATGAGGCCCTAGCACGCTGCTTTAGGACCCCTCAGAGGCACTGTGTATAAAATCCCACAATAGACCGGTCTGGGCCTCCATTGGCATTGTCTATGAGACCCAAGAGTGAGGATCTGGAGCACCATAGGCGCTTTATAGCAAATTCCAAAAAGGACAGTCTGGATCTTCCAGTGGCACAGTATGGGAAGCTTGGGCACGACAGTATAGACCTCAAATGATACTACGTATTGACCCTCAAAACACCTCCAATCGCACTTTGAGCCTAAACATGGTCAGGTCCTCCCATGGCACTTCATTTGAAGGGTAAACACACTGGCCTGTGCTTCCCATAGCACTACATTTCTAGCCTAAACACGCCGGCCTAAGCCTTTCGTGGCACTACATTTTGAGCTTAAACACACCGGCCTTAGCCTCCCATGGCATTACATAATAGGCCTACACACAGGCCTGGGCCTCCCATGGCACTACATTTAGAGCCTAAATACACCAGTCTAAACCTTCCATGGCACTACATTTTGTTCCTGAACACAACGGACTAAGCCTCCAATGGCACTATTATTTTAAGCCTAAACACACAGGCCTGGGCCTCCTGTGGCACTACAATTTTAGTGTGAACAACCCGAAAATGCAGTTTAACTTTAATAAGAAAGATGAAATTTAAGAATTTCTAATAAATTAAAACCTTTTAATACAAAAAAATTAAAATGTGAATTTTTTTAACATACATGTAGTGTTCAATGGGATTAATACTATTGATATTATTAAACAAGTGCAAAATAATTATTGGAGATTCTATGTTAGCCATACTTTCCTAAAGAGTATTCTTTCTAAAGCTGCACTCCTTTAAATTATGTGGCTTAAAACATCTTATGCCGTAGCATGTCCGCTGTTTCCTAAAATAGCTGATGGTGAGCACAAGTGCTTAATAAATGACGTACATGTACGTGTGTTTTAACAAAAGTTCTAGGGTGTTTAGTAGTGTGTATTTTTTTCAGGCTTGGTGTTTCAATCCTAACAGCAAATCCAGAACAAGGTTCGACGTGGAGCTAAACGATTTGGACCTACACTATTGGAAACTCGCAACTGGTGAAAGTATTTAGTATATACTTTTAAATGATACGTACATACACAGCACAATAATACGATGCGGAAACAAAAGCTTAATTGCAAATAACATAATATGCTTCATATAAGATATTAAAATTCTGTAACTCACTCACATCATGATTAATGAATAGTAAATGCGGTGTGTCTTGTTTTATTCCTTTTGCAATTCTTAGTCATTTAGTATAATGAACATACTGCATTTTTATCGATTATAGGTGTATCAAGATACAAACCTAGCTATTTATATTTAAATTATACGCATTTTAATTATATTTTATAAAATAAAGACATATTACAATGGCAAGCAATATCTAAAAAATATTAAATACCACTAAATGTTAATCTTTACTATGTTAAAAAGGTCATTGTGTTCTATGACTCTTTTATTTGCAATGATTTTCAATTTTACAAATGACTTACACAAGTTAGTCCCTAAACGAACATACATGAACACAAACAGGCACCAATACAACTATTTGGAAGATTGAAGCTTCAACAATGACGAAATAACTGTTGCACCATAACTTTTGGGGAAAAACGCGAAAACATTTATATGACGTCATGTTGTTTTAATACACTGTGTATTATACACACATTTTACAGTCATAATAATAATTCAGTAAGATGTATCGAGGGCTGAAGGCAACACTGTAGTAACTTGTTTTTTTACATAATGACATTTTTACATTTTTCTTTTGTATTTAGTAGGATCTACATGTATCTGTATAAGAAAATTGGGGGTTAAATTCTTTTTGCTATATATAAAAATTGATAAGTTCTCCAAATGTAGTAACTTTTTGGCCAAATTAATCAACGCGACCCTGTAGTAAGTTGAGATACATACAGTGTTGCCCTGAAATTGATTCAATAATCATAATTCAAAATTATGCAACACTGTAGTCTTGTTGAGATAAATAAAGTGTTGGGTAAATTTTTTTATACAGAACAATGCAACACTGTAGTATCTTTAATTTTACAAGCTTTGTCATTCATTTAACTTAAATAACTGAACAAATGAAGCATATTTGTACACAATGAAGTAGACTTATATAATATTTCACTCAATACTTGCAGATTTCGGTAGTTAAAAGCATTTTTTTCTAGGAAATATGCTGGCCCCTGCGTTTGTGGATTTAAAGTGTAGGGGTAAAATTATAAAATTCAGTGATGATACTTTTCATTACATATTATTATCATGAAAACAGTTGCAATGTCATTTGTTTTGAACGTTTTATAACTTAAGCTTTTTTCTTGGTAATATATGAAATTGTTACTTAATCACTGAGATAAAAACCACAGTACTGTAACAGAATTTGTCACATATTATGGAAAATAAAAATGTAGACTTAAAGCAAACATAAACGGTAATAATAGTATATTTTTGTGTAGAAATATAGTTAACATATTTAAGGCCATACAGACAGATGATAGCACACAGTTTATATGTTTCAGCAGAACCCATTGGTGTTAAAGACATTACACAATGGTGAACTCTAGTTAAACTTTGCCATGAAATTATAACTGTCATGGTAATTCATTTGGTTAGGCCCTGCAGTACTGATCACTTCTCCTGGCATGTTTAAGGATTAGTGAACAATTTAAAGTTAGATTAAATGTAGTTGAAATGTGAGTGCGTATTCACAATCGAAATCTGTATACATAATCTATCTGTCAAATGGCCTACCAGTACAGGCAGAAGTCCAATGAAATACTAATGCTCCTTGTGCCATGTTACATTTGTATAGCTCAGTGCATAATGATAGGAATCCTGATTTACTATAGATAAAGAACCCCCTTGAGTAATGCCTTTAACAAACAGAAATAAATCATTGAAACGGATTTTCAACGATGTTTTTTAAAATTGCATCTTTTTGTAATGTTTTTAAAATTATTTTGAAAGAGAATAAATAAATTATGGTGTACTGCTAATAATAATGTAGATTCTTAGCACAGCAACAAGTATGGACGCAACATACATGAAATGTATATTTTGAATATTTGCTCACTGTGTAAAGGCATTGGCATTTCAGACTTTCAGTGTCACTATATATATTTATATATATACTTATACTTATATATTTATTTATTTATTTCGTCTAGGCCGGAAAAAACTCCAATCTAGGCGGAATTTGTCAATAATGTCATATGACCTTTTACATGCTGTAAGATAATATAAAAAATGTTTTCTACGTTATAAATGGCATACCGTTTTTTGGGGCAAAATGATCCGTGCTTTGAAATATAAAAACAACTAAGATCAATGTGTATATAAGCATTCGGACGGATTGAAGTTTTTCTACCAAGGGAAACAATTCAAACCAGACAAAAAACTCTCATGTACTTTGATAATAATAATGATTTCGGTTGCTGATAACTATATCTTGATGACTTTTAATTAGAGTAAATGATAAACTGTTGTCAAGCTGTAGCTGTTCCACAGTTACTGTCATACAACGCTCAAAGTGACCCCACAACATCCTCACTGTGCACTAAGCTACCACCTTGTAAAGATGCTGTTAGGGCACTTTGCAACTGCCATTTAGGTATCACTTTAGTTTTAGGTAGTGTTGCCCATAAAATATATTATAATAGCTTTTATTTAAACTGTTTTTAATTGTACAACAAGCTTGTCAAAGAACAATTACAAAAGCAACCGCATGCACTTAATTTGTTCATAACAGTGTTAGGAATGAATACTGATTGTACAATAATGTCAGTTTAAAGACAATTCTGGATAAAAATGTAATTGTTATGCTCAGAACATTGAAATTTTGTCAGTGACATTTATTTTTTGTAAGAAAATGTTGTAAAATGTTATATTTGATCTTTAGTTATATGTTTCTGGTCCTCAGTGATCATGGAGTGTACATGTATGTTGTTTACAGTTGAAAATGGAGTTCCGCTCATGCACTAGGGGGCGTCAGTGGTGTGACATCATTCATTATTTTTTTTAAATTCTATCCTGTAGCTAAGTCACAGTAGATTTCTTGCGACCCACAATAATTAAAAAAACCCAGTTTATAACATATTATTAAGTGTGGCACATTGGTCTAGTGAATCAGTGCCAGTCTCATTTTAAAGACTGTTCAAGGCACAGGTCCTTTTTGATTTGTATTTCAAGTTTTTGTTTATATATATATTTATATATATTATATTTATTTTATTTTAAAGAACAAATAGTTTTAATTTCCATTAAAACATTGATTGATTGGAAATCTCGCACACAACAACAGTCTGAAAAAAGTCTGTTGTTATGATATGAATTTTCTATGAAATTGTGTTTTTACAAATAGTATTTTAATTCTCTACTAAAAGTGAGGTGGTTATGTAACCTTGTAAAGCTACAGCTAAGAGGTCAATAAATTATACAATGGCTTGCTGTTAAATTATGCTAAAATGTTACAAAAAATGTTGTCAACGTTTGTAAATGGATGCTTCACGTTTAAGGGTATGTATTTTTTTGTTTAAGCAATTAAAATTCTAGATCATCATAATCACAATCCAACATGGTAACTCGCAGGAGTAACTTAGCAAATATTTAAGTTTGGAGGTGAACAAACATCAATTCTTTTATGGGTAGGAGCAAATATAAATAGATGGGTGCTTTCGGAAACGAAAGCAATCATGTCTCCCCCCGTACATCACTGGATGGAATGAATTGTTTTTGCGGAGGAAGGTGAAATCGTGAACTAGAGCAATCACAGGAGATGAATACCCCATGTTCAATATGGGAAAGAGGGTTATTTAAGGGTGTAAGATATTGAACCCAAATACATGTGCAACATTTGAATGCAATAACATGAACTCTTGGTGTCTGTGTTAGCTGCAAGTAAAGTGTTCATAAAATATAAGGTCATGTGAATGTTACAAAGTTTTAGAAGTTAGAATTGCACTGTCATTTCAATAGAGTAACCAAATTCATGATATTATAAATAACATGCTAAAAGGCATAAAAAACTTATATGCAATAGACTGCAAACAATACATTAAAAACTTACCATTTAGACGAAATATGAATGTCTTCAAAAAGTAATATAGAAATGTGCATGTGCACACCTTAAAAACTTGAACCAGAGTGACCACACCACCAGAAACCTACACAAGCTGATAAAACCAGCTCATGCGTGACACATGCGTTGTTTCCAATACTAACACAGATTATAAGACAACTGGTCAAAGGGACACAACTCAATTAAGTGAGAGAAGCTAGCCAGAGTTGTCTATAATTATCAACCTGGTCACAATACAATGTTTAATCTTAGATTGTGACTCTGACCTTGAAACGACCTTGGTCAAACATAGACACTGCACATCGTCTCATCATACTTGACATTTGTGCAAAGTTATCTGTAAATCCCACCAAGGGTTCAAAAGATATAGAGCGGACACGAAATACAGTCATACAATGTTTAATCTTAGATTGTGACCTTGACCTTGAACCGACTTTGGTCAAAAATAGGCACTGCACATCGTCTCATCATAATTGACATTTGTGCAAAGTTATTTGTAAATCCCACCAGGGTTTCAAAAGATATAGAGCTGACACGAAATACAGTCATACAATGTTTAATCTTAAATTGTGACCTTGACCTTGACCCAACCTTCGTCAATCATAGACACCGCACATCGTCTCATCATACTTGACATTTGTGCAAAGTTATTTGAAAATCCCACCGGGGATTCAAAAAATATAGAGCGGACACGAAAGTGTGACGGACGGACGGACGGACAGACGGACGGACGGACAGACAGACAACGTCTTGGGGGAGACATAATGACACAAAAGCGTGACATAGGGGTCAGTAACCTTTAAATTTGTATATACAGCTGAACTTCGTTATGTCGAAATGGTCGGGACCCTGAAAAATACTTCGACATAGAAATGGTTCGAGATAACCAATTTGGCATATGAAAATAACGTTATGACAATTTGACATTTCATTATCTTTGTACGTTATAATAATAACATGATGACAATTTGTAAGATGCTTATAGTTGTGATCGCTTAAATACGTTTGATTTTATTCCATTTGCAATACTAATTAAGTTGATCAATCAAATTATGGCATGATTATTTGTATCAGTTGGTTCAATATTGCTTAAAGCTGTCACTAATAACGACAATTATCGGTTAGAAATAACACTCGCTGAGCGCGAGATTATAGTGAAGCTTCATTCTATTGTGACGCAATAATCTCAAAGCTCACACATCAAGGTCTGTGTTGATAGGTGTGAAAACTGAGAAACAGCGGTTAGGCTTAAACTTTTGATTTTATGTAGAAAACGCCACCTCGGGACCGCAAAATACTCTTCGACACTTAAAAAGTTCGACATAGAAACTTTGACATAAACAACTGAATTTTAGTAAAAATAAGAAGGATTCGATTCGGGATCGAACTTTCACTTTGTCTTAATGAAGTCGCTATAACGACGTTCAGCTGTAATTTTAAGGGATTACTCAATAATAAACTCAATTTGAACTTTGCTATGAGAGGCCAACTTTCAATGTTGTATGTATAGATAGGCCCTTCAATACTAACCTCTTCTCCTAGCATGTGTAAGGATTATTGGTTAATTTAATGCACTATGAAATGTTGTGGAAAGGTGTAAGTGGTACTCAAAATCAATATCTGTATAAATAAGTTATCCATTAAATGGCCTTAGATACATGACACAAGTACCATGCTATTCTCACGCAAAAGGTGTCCTTTCATGGCTCATTGCATAATGGTAGTATTCCTAATTTAATATAGATATAGAACCCCCATGAGTACTCCCTTTAAATTAAATATATAAAAGGAAATTAATTACTCATCCAATTTCCCATCTCATCTTTAAAATGAAAACTGTTAATGATGTTTATAAAATCAGATGTGCTAAACAGTCCTAGAATGTCATCTTTTCAAAAAAAAATTGTGAAACTTCTACATAGCTGAATATATGTGAATCTAATAGAGTGCTTTTACACCAACATATATTATATTTAAGAAAAAATGTGTTTACAAGTCAGTCAATTACAATTATAATGCTTCTCAGCTGACTTATGCTAAATCCTTAAAACTGATAAACAATTCACATCTTTATCATATTAATTTGAGGTTGTTGTTTTCTATTTTATTTTCCGTTTGTATCTCTCATTGATTTTTTTCTATACAATATTATTATACCACTGATAAAGAATTGTGCTTAGTTATATTACTACAGTTTTGCATGAAATGATTTCCAAGATTATGCAATACTTTAGATGGAAAACTGTAAGTTGAAGTTACTACAGTGTTGCACATTAATTTTTTAATAATTTACAGAAAAACACTGCACATGCATAAAAGTTATGCTAGATCAAATATGTATGCATATAAATTATTGTGTTTTCACTTGAAGAAAATGTTTTTTGCTTCTCCTGTAACATTTCGGAAAATGCAGTTACTACAGTGTTTCGTTCAGCCCTCTTTATGTGCACAAAAGCCTGCAATGCAATTGACCTACTAGCAAGCCTTTCCGACTATGCTTCGGAAGTGTCCATATTATGCACCGTATGTCTGAAAATACGTTTGTTACCATTTTTATACTTCAGTGAAAAATGCATGAAGTCTGATTGACAAAATGACGTCACTTAGAGAAATTACGTCGAAATAACGCATTAAGTTACATGGTATTTAAGAGAAGTTTCACCGTCCTACAATATCTATTAAAAGCAATTCAATGTCAATATTCTTTAGAAATGAAATAAATACATCATTTCTTTGCACAATTATCTTATTTTATTAACTACTTATGTATTAGTAAAATCTATCGTCCGAATATCTGACATGTACACCGTTCATGATGCTTTAGGTATGTATTTCAATGTGGTGATATTGACATAAATAATAGAAATATATTTGTTATGTTTTTGAAACTGTAAACTTTAAACATAGCCCTTTCAAATAATACCTAATTCTCAATATCGCTTAAATGGGCAATTGGACCCAAAATGTCAGACTCAGACACATGCTATTATGAGTCCGATGCGATCTCCTCTAAATATACTTTGTTTTAATTAAAAAATGATACATTTAAATAAAATAATGTAATGTAATGATTAAACTAATGAAACACATTTTAACGACAAATGTATATGTTGTTCAGGTCGTGTTGAGGGTAAAATTGTACCAGACTTCGAGAAAACGTGCCAACAACTGTTCATCGTGTCCATTTTATCGAACCGTCAGGACATAGCCAAACTTTTTTGGATAAATGGAAAGGTATGACAGTCATAAAATGTTTTGTGTACTTCAGTTGTGGCCATATTTTTATCACAGTGCAAAGACCTGCGTTCAAACCCAGATACGTTGTCGTGATTTTTAAGTACGGGTATTTTTTATATGCAAAGTACATCATCGCATTTTCCCCTTTTGTCGCAAAAACGCAGCGTCATGTTTGGACCACCTGAACATAACATGCTAAGGAAGAGCTATTGTGACCGATTGACTCGCCTAGCAAAATGTTTTAGTGTTCCGTTTCTTTGCTAGTAGTGTTAGTAGACCACGCTTAAGAAAGTGTTTTTCAAAGGGCAAGTTTCACATATCAGTTTGTCTGCGACCACAGAAGACATACCTTTTATATTTAGAATAATATTCTAAATTATTATATTATAATAACATCTAGCCGTCATATTCTAACGTTGGTCGAATGATGCCTCTTTGTTCAAATGTAATCCCAAACTACGGACAGACAGTCAGACGGACAGACGGACAGACAGACAACTGAGCTAAAAACAATATGTCCCCCTATTTCATGGGGGGACACAAATAACTGTGTTTCTCAAAATAATTGTCTAATATGTTGTTAACATACTTTTAACAAGCTGTTTATCCCCTAAAACAAATTTTAAAGCTAATGCCGACATTTGTTTTGTTTACATAGTTTAAAAGTTGACATCATTGATGAAAATTTAAATAATATTGGCTGTGTGAAATGCGGATTTTTAAGAATTCATCTTTAGCTGTTTAAAACAACAACAACAACAACAACAACAACAACAACAACAACAACAACAACAACAACAACATGAAAGGGGCTTAAGACATTTGCATCGACATGTATTTAAAGTGCATTCGTATTAAAGACGTTAATAACTTAATTGCTAGCCGCCATTATGAAATAATCGGCCTTCCAGCTTTAGTTCGTAATAGCCTTCGGGCCTCTGGCCTTTAGACCATTATTAGGCTGTCAGGCCGATTATCTCACAATGACGGCGAGCAACCAAATATTAACCCCTTAATTAATATTGTTACGCTTATGCCAGTCAGTTGAA
>Ga0224511_10000811_pt1 | contig 16704 bp, 4 predicted proteins | sample SF_May12_sed_USG_2_FD_169988 | JGI IMG/M metagenome (GOLD analysis project Ga0224511, IMG submission 169988) | Sediment microbial communities from San Francisco Bay, California, United States - SF_May12_sed_USGS_8_1 | ecosystem: Environmental > Aquatic > Marine > Sediment | place: USA...
TAAAACTATAGACTTAAGATTTAGACTGCCAGGTGTCGCCTGTTGTACTTAAAGCAATGAAAAAAGGGAACTTAAAATCTTTTGTCTCAGGTGAGCGTTCCAGGGCCCTCTGGGCCCTCTTGTTATTTCTTAGAACATATTTACCTACATTTCTAGCCAATGAGATGATTTGGTTGCCTCCATTAAGAGCCACTCGTAGTTGTTAAGAGTTAACTCTTAATGAAAGTCACGTGTTGCCTTGGCGGGAATTATAACTCCGCCTTTTTGTCCATATTTGGCTCATTAAAGCATGACAGATATTCGCAATGGCTAAGAGGAGTCTCGCTCACTTCGTTCGCTCCGCCCCGCTTAACCATTAAGAATTTCTAAGTCATGTTCTAACGTATACGTATTTCAATGCGAGTGCCAGAGAGAAATTAAATTATGAAATATTAGTTGGTCCTATGTATTCATCATTGTCGTCACATTCAAAGGACACTTTCAACTGTCAATCATGATCATTTATACCAGTACATGGTCAATTTTAATCCAATAGATTAGGGATATAATGTCAGGTGACAATCTGACCTATTATATACAATAAATAACGTACTTTCTGTTTGTGATAGACCTTATCACATTAACAATGCAATTCAACAAATGTGGGCGGAGATTAAAAATTTGTGGAACTATGCATTGTACAAAAGGCATGTAAACTGTTTTTGAAATGTATACACCAACTGGAATGTATTTTACACAATGCTTCGATTGTTTGTTGTGGTTTATTTTCATACTATTTCACAAAGTTATCACTAAATTGGATCAAAAGTGTTGGTAAAAGTAGTCGAACAAACCTCATAAAAGGAAGTAAAATCATAATTATGGTGTTTTTGTTCAAAACTTGAACAATCCGATTAGCAACTGAAAATGACAAATTGAAGACAACTCAATTATTTCACTAACTGCAATCCTTGGCGTCTACCACCATATTTTAATGAACGCCAAACATGAATTATGAAGCCAATAAACCAAGCAAGGATCCAATTAGGCGAATTTGGTAAAAGTGAGAAAGTCCTGACTGCACGGTCACAACTCACAGCCATCGATTGGCCGCGCCAGATGGAAAATTTATTACCAGCGAATGTATTGAAAGTGTCCTTATGGAAATGCAAATACTAGATGCTACAAGAAAGGGAAAGCTTCGTGATCTTGAAAGTTGAATAGATCTACCAAGATGCTTATGTTCATTACAACAATTTCACAATATTTACATATTCGACGGATACAAATAAAAGGGCGGCAAGGAAAGACATCTAAAATATTCTGATTCGGCACTTCTTTGCTAAAATGGCATTTGTACAAAGGCATTCACATTGAAATTAGAAAAAGCATACACCTTTCTGTGTACTTGTGGAATGCCATTTTAAAAAGTATTAGTGTATGGTTAATATTCACCAAATTCTAATTTGCCTTTTTATTATATTAATACTTAAAAATGTAGTATTCCACTTAAAATGGATTAAGTAATAAGAATTTAGTCCAATGCGTGTAGGTTAAGTTATATGACACAACATTCACAATATATAACGATTTCAAAATGTATTGCGGTACAAATTAAAACATGCAGACTTTCCCCGAGTCATTACTCATGCTACCCTTGCTATATTTACTATAGCGTGTTCTGAAACGTGCCTTACTCGGTTTGTGAGATTTACCACCCTATGCTTCCTCTTGTCCATATGTAACCAGTAGCAACAAAAAACTAAAAAATAAACTAGCGACAGTGATAATCCTTTGTCTCCTTTGTCTCCTTTGTTTGAACGTTTGTCAATCAAAATCACGTTTTTCGCTAAATCCAACACACACAAAGTTCATGAATTGCTTTTGTATATATAGTCCACACTATGTATGTTTATCTTTCGCAACTTTATGATTGATTTAATAAAGTTTTGAACTAGTTTTATTTATTTTATATACAAATCTTATACAAATTAGAAAACTGATATGACCATAATTTCTAACCAATAACTATTCATTAACCTAACTGCAACTTCACACCAATCCCTAAACAATTTAAACACAAGCAAATCGTATATATTACGAAAAGTTCCGCATTGAATGTTTTAGCATAACGCTTAGCAACACAGTTTAGTTTATTGTAAGCATCGTTAGTTGATTTCAAACTAAAACAACATTGTTATATCATTTAGAAATACTTGTTTACTGATATGTATGGCCAATGTTTGTCTTAGAGAAACTGTATTAGCATCAGCTATCTATTAGATCTTTTAATAACAAGTGGTAGATTATCGTCAAAAAGAATTAAATAACAACATAACACAGACATATTGCAAATTAAGTCAAAGAATGTTTTCACGATATGTACCGATTCAATTGTTGATTGCCAATAAATTTCGGTTATTGTTTACCTACAATGCTGACTCCAGTTGTGATTCAACTAATTCAGGAAGTTTACGGGGTGTCGTTTTTTCGTTGTTTTCCAATACGGCGCCATTTTACATTCGTATATACCCCTTTTAATGAGTAGTGTTCTTCAATTTCATAATATATTACATTAATTATTTTGTTGGTATACCTTTATATATACGTTTGTCACAATGCTAGTATATTTGTCAAAAGCTTATTCAATGAAACATGATGCAATAGGAAATGTCATTAATTACAAAACCGAAAATAAACAGGAAAAAACACCACAAAACAAAGCAATAAGAAAAACAAATCTAACAGCTAATTACTTTGAAGTGTAAAGGCAATTTATTTGCGTAAGGTATTAAAACTAAGCGCATACGGTATTCCTGTTTTTTTATGTTATACAATATCTGCTCAGGTGGATATAAGGATTGAAAGCAATAAAAATATTCATTAAGACAACGTGTAACACAACACTAAATTACAGCTTTTGTGGTGTTTTAGCTTCTCATTTTCCATTCGCAATAACCACTCTGTGACTTATATTAAATACTTTTAAAGAGTTTATAAAGCATGTCTTATTGTATCTTGCAAATACAGTTAAATCCATTGTCGTAGTAATAAAACGGGCAATATTTTTTAAATGATGTTATATAACGTTTTTCTTATTTGATCTAAACTTTTTATTTGCAATGCTTTTTTAAAATATATTAAATGAATTTTACAAAATGCAATGCCACATTTATACATGTATATGTCTGTTTTTGTATTTAAAAAATGAAACCATACTAAACTTCATAATTAATACCTGTGCGTTCGACGTCTATAATAATCCGCAACAACTAAAGGTGGTAACATTTCCAAATTCACGTGCGGAATTGACGTCTTTACGTCATTTCTTAACGCTAACGTATGCCGGTGTCGTTCCCGTATAACGCTCGGCTTGGCGCGATCCTTCATCGAGTTCGATCTTGAACGTAATTTAGATTTCAAGCTTTCCATAGTCATGTTTCCGCCAGCGTAGGAATGCCTGCTACTGCCACAACAGAAGTTCATGACATCGGCCTTCGCGTCATAGTCCTTCTAAATTCAAATTGTCAATGGTATCTGATGGCAGCAATCTCTCACATTTCGATGTATAATTATTCCTTGTCTAGTCGTAAATGTCCGATGTCGATATCTAAACCTGCTGGTATTTGCTGTTTAAAAGCTGCCACATTTTCTATTAACTTGCCAATAGAGCCTTAGCTATAAGATACTTCCAAGACCAATTTATTGTCCGCCGAGCGAACTAAGTTCTCAGTAACGTTTTGCCGTTTGCCATCTTAAGTGTCCAAGACATTTAAGAAACTAAGAAATAAGTGTCTCTTTCACGTAGATCATTAGCCCAACTGTCGATAGAAATCGCGGAAACTGTCTTAGTGTTCTAATTTACAAGTTTCGTATTGGCAACTATGTCAATTGCTTTTTTGTCACGACTAGAGATACATGTAGAAGTAGTCCCTTAGACTCGAACGAAACGTCAATAATACTCTTTTTATTCGCTTGTCCGACAGTACGCACAATATATATTCATCGAGCTCGATAGACAAATGTTCTACAAACTGCTTTTGTTATGGGAGAGAAAACCTTCGGGTCGGCATTGACATTGCTTTCCTAATGAGGCTGTCTTTATGGAGTTGTCTTGTCTAATATTTGCTAATACCGATTCTTCTTCGGGATTTCTTTGCACGGAATGGGCTTACGCATAAAACGCAGTTCTAAAATAAATCATTTATGAATAATTAATTTGGCAGTGTTTACTTTCGGTGTATAGTTCAGACCCACAAAACAATACGCGTTGATTTGCCTTACTTAAAGCCTGTCTCGTGTTGTTATCGTCTTCAATAATAGATTTTATGAGAGTTTTTTTATATTTCATGAAATTTTGCTAAGATTGTAAATCGATAACAGTAATCTTGTATCACTGGTTGCATACAGTCAAATATGAATTGTCTTGCTTTATACGCAATCGATATGAGTTATTTCCTTTAATTTTATTATATCTTAACATACGTTGACATTTCTAAAGCGTTTTAGTATACTACAAAAAAAAACAACAAAGAAAAGCTCTAAGCGGAGAAGGATTCTTCTTTTTTTATTAAACACACATCAAATAAAACATTTGACAATTTGATTGTTGGAGTTCTGCTTATTGGAGAGATTTCCACACGGTAATGGTATTTCCAAATATCAATTGTTGTGTCTTCAACAGTAATAGGACAAAGACCCTTGAAAGGCCAAACATTTATACCTGTGTTTCTGGTAACCCGACATTACCTAGAAAATGACAGAGACGCTACAGTTTTTAGGGTTCTTAAATTTGTTACTCTCTAATTTAAATATAAATAGAAGAGATGTTCAAAGAAAGAATTTGGTAAACAATTTAGACATGTCAAGTTTAAGGGCACCATGACAAAATGGCCCGTACAAAAACAAACACACAGAACAACACAACATAACGTAGAACACCAAGATACTATAGACATTCAGAAAAAAATATTGACTATTTTTTACTTTTTATATGTTTTACTACTTTAAGCCAAAATGACGTTTTATCATTACAAAATAACTTTCGATAGTACGAAAACTATGTTAGAGTTATGAAGGTCAGAAAAACAATCCAAATGCAAAACGTTCTTTCCGATTACTTTACTCCCCTTGATTAAACTGCTGTGTGATACAATTAATGGTAATTTGGTCTATGTTAATGTCGCGTATTTTGTTAAAAGAACGTGTCGTTTATACAGAAACGTAGGCTCCTAACAACTCCTCCTTGCTAATATTCTCCAGTCATTAATTTCCCGTGGACATTCTAGGGCGACAAGCGAATTATCAACGCCACACTTGACGAGATTTTGCTTAGGAAATTGTCAAACGTAGGGTGACATAAAGTAGGCGAAATAGACAAAGTAAATAACTGCCACAGAAGAAAACGTATGCCTTTACGGTCCACGGAAATTATACACAAGAACAGCGAAAGCTTTCAGAGATAAATGGCTTACTCCTGTCAATACTTACTCGCATACAATCATGTGTTTTTGCCTGGGGTAATTGTCATGCTTTTTGGAAGCTTTGACATATGGAAATGTGTTTAAACTGTTCTGTTTATATAACCCGTGTAGGCGTAACACAAAACAAAGCATATACAAGTGACAAGTGACAATGTATGTACACAGCTGTGAAACACGTGTTCGAAATGATTAGCATTACATCTTACTTTTAAATTAGTGAAATATTACAATATCATCCCACCCTGGACACAGTTGTTTTTAACCCAGCACTATTTCCCCTTCCTGAGTGGTTATGTATGATCTTTTGTCAAGTGCATGGTTTATAAATATCGCATTGCAATATGGTGTTTAAGTGTAAACCATGTTAAAAAAACTAACACTCTTCCAAAGCATACAAACTCAACATGTCTACATTAATTTTATTCATTAGTTGTACATGCCATATCAATTTGCCTCATAGCAATTTTGTTGTATATTCAGATATTTGTTTCAGTATTGAATATACCCCATTACTTCGGAATACGTGTACGTTGTTCTAAGACGTTTATCGACACAATCGCCCATAACCCTTTTGAAGATTTTTTTCTCGATCATAGCCATTTGGTTACGGTCATGATATCTATATCCCATATATCTTCACCATTCTTTTTACACTGTGCGCGTCAAACTAGCGTGCCAAATTCCCACGGAGAGTTGCCTGTGTGAATAAAGACGTGAACACTGCAAGAAATGGTGTGATGGACGAATAAACGGCCTGGTAATTACACACTGGTGACTGGACATCAGTCATATAAGGCATTACATTAGCGCTGCTCACATGATAAATGTTCACCGTAAGTCCATCTACACGTGTGCAAGTACACGAAAACTTGTTATATATAGTTCTCGACAATGATGCCTAATCAAGTCGGGTAGTGTTTTATACACAGGGTTGTATAAGAACTAAAAGGCACTGAAACGCATTATTCCATAAATTGTCAAGCTCCTCCCAATGCGGTATATTTTCTTTGATCTTGTGATAAGGTTTATCGCAAACAGGAAGTATGCTTTCTTTTGTATTTTCTAGGTCAGATTGTCACCCGACACTATAATCTTAATCTGTTGAATTTAAACTGACCATGTACTGTTATAAATGATCTTTATTGACAGTTGCGGAACTGTCCATTGTTCACCTTTCTTGCAGTTTATATCAGTAGGACTAGCTTTTATCTTCCTTTAAAATCTGTCTGATTCGTTTTTATATTGATATTAAACTAAAATATCGCACTAGGCAGCTTTAAACTATAGGTCGATATTGTGCAGATGAGTTCCCTTTCAATGTACATGTAGAACAAGATAGTAAGAATAAAGTAGGAACAATGGTAAAAATCTGACATTTTAATATAAACGGTTGTCATTCCATAAGAAAAAAACAACCTTATAATGACATCCGTAACTTTGTTCTTCTGTAAGTATTTGTTATTCCAGTAGTAGATTCTATTGTAACAGCACGTTGTTGCACGTTTTAAATCGTTCTATCAAAGATAGATTCGGATGTTTGTTTCGAAAAACCATATCTCATTTTTTAGTTTTACGTATAAAATGAATGTTACAATAGATAAGAAAGAGAACTCTTAAAATCATGCGTTTGGCATTGTATAAGAGTAGTGTACCTTGAACTATAAAAAACAGTTAAGTGGAAAGAAAATTGACTCTTAAAATCAGCAAGTGTTAAATTTGTCACACACTATTTAATTGATATTTAGAAACAAAGAAGCATTACTAACATACTTAAATGTAAATCATAAAAATTAACAAGTATATTTACCACTTTCAGAAATTTCACAAACAGTAAGTAGTGTCTGTACATACCAAATTACATCAGATTGCCGAAATGCATCTTAAATAACTCATTAAAAACACAAGGAAATTGCGAGGTAAATGCTAGAACATTTTCAACGAACAATTCTTAGAACAATCTGGATTTGTTTACGGAATGTCAATAAACCTATACTCCCTATTTTCCTCGAAAATATTATATTGCAGATTCTTAACACGTGGTGACAAACTAATTTAGTAGCATGTTTTTTATCTCTCCAAAAAAAACCAATTAAATTACAAGACAGTTACAGACATTAAGACACTTATAAAACGAAACACCTAAGTAGCGAAAAAAGCTCTTCTCCACATGCAACGCATACCAAAAAGTTAAAACCCATACTTGCAAGGGAAACAACCCTTCAATGTTAATGTTACCATACTAACAGAGTTATGTGACATTCACGTAAAACAAACAACTGCTTGTTTAGCGTATATGTAAATAGCACGACCGCACAAAGCTTAATACGTACTTTGTGACAAAATCCTAGTTTACTGCTCTTAGATAGATGCAAACATGGATTATAATGTTTCTCATACACGTATCGTTGATCTCCGTTCTTAATGTAAAACAGTCCTTCCATCTGTAAATGCATTATAATAGAAAATAATACGTTAAGAGCTTGTATTGTTTTCCCTATTGAATTCGAAGTATATCAGTGGTGAATTCGACATTGCTTTTGCCTAGAAGAAAAAAAATGTAGTTCGCGCATTGCTAATGCAAATGCCTTGTTTTGTTTGCTTAAAATGCTATGGCGCATACTAAAAAATATTTTCGGACAATTATATGAAATGTTGTATCATACATTTTAATTAAAATTATTACCATAAAAAAGTTTAAATTCAAAGAAATCTTTAATTGTTAATGCAATTTCAGTTGAAAACTCAACAATTACACCACTCGGCCATTGTAATTAACTATAAGGAGGATATGATTTTGACAAAAACGCCCTAAAGACGTTTCTAGGAAACACAATTCTGAGAAATATTACATTCTAGTTTCAGTAGACCATTTTTTCTTCGTTTTTTTAACAAAAGTTCATTCTTTGGATGTGTGTACACTCTTCGTGGGTCAGATACATGTTGAATCTGAGTTAACTTTAAAGTATCAATCCGGAGAATGATGTTACCAAGCATTAGGAGTTAAAAGCAAGGCCACACAAATATTCTAACTAAAGGATGGTGTTTAGTGCCTGTGTGGCGGCTGTAAAAAGTCGCCCCGTACTACATCATTGTGTAGTCATATTTTTCTGGTCCGCAGGGATCATGGAGTGTACATGTATGTTGTTTACATTTGAAAATAGAGTTCTGCTCATGCGCTAGGGGGCGTCAGTGGTGTGGCATCATTCATTACCACTGATGAACTGCTTCCATAAAACCGAGGCTGCTGTTTCTCGTGCAGGCTATGCTTCCTGAGGGCTTTTCCTTTCATCAGTTTAATACAGAAGAGCCATACACGCAAGAATATGACATACTAAGATGAATCACCAGGCTACGTTTAACCATTTTTATTTTTGAAACAAGATAAAACCGTTTTAATATTTTTTATATTTGGAGGAGGTAAAAATATGAGAAAATACTACCCCTTTACAATATTTTAACGACATATGATTGTAAATAACAATGTTTATAAAATTCTACATGGTCGAAAAATAAACATAAACTGTAATCAAGTTTTTTTTTCATTTCAATTACTAGCAAGTTATACAAAACTTTTGCATTTGTTTAGTTCGCAACGCAATTGACCTATCGACAGCCCGCCCTCCTGTCCTGGTCTTGATGATTTACGCATCGCTTACCTGAATACTTAATATAATATGAAAGCCATATCGCTCCATTATAATATAACTGACCAATTATCGGACTAGGTGATGGTGATAGCGATTTGAATAAGCAGGATTGACAAGTAATTACAATAGATGGCCCGACAAAGCTGGTCCGTCAAGACGCTATCCTTAAGTCTGTTGGTGTCGTGTAGGCCTATTTAACAGGAACATTTCTCCCAGTCATACAATATGCCTCTTGTTGTTATCTAAATCCTCCTTTAGGTTAAAACCTTTTAAAACGTGAACAATGTATACTGTTTGACTGAAAGGGTTTTAGTATAAATCAACCTGACACTTTGCAAACATATATCTTTAGGTATTTACAAATAGCTGACTATGTGAAATTCTTACACATTATGAGATTTCTTAAAGCAGCTGTCCTCCAGTTGCTAAACAAATTTAAATGAAAAATAAATTAACGGTAAATACTGGTCCAGTTATGTTCAGTGGTGAAATCTATTATACTGACCCCTTTATTCAGTTGACAAAATCGTTGGTAAAACAACGTTATGTATAGTAGGAATATCCCGATGGCCGAAAAGCGAATTGTCTGTTTTCAAAGCAAAGAGGTGAAAATATGTAGTTTTTTTATTATTTCTAACAACTATTATTATATATTTGAAGCGATATTTTGAAATATTTGTAACTAATGATTTTAGTATATTCTGGAGGACAGCTGCTTTAAAGGCACAGTGAAAGTATATGACACTCCTATACTAAGATTTAAAACGATTCATATGTGTTGTGTGACACTACACACAAATTAAATTTTAGAAAACATGTATTTTCTTGTTGCCATCGTTTTTGGAAAATCAAAACTTACATGTATCTTGTGGTTCCTTAATATAATCGTTTTCGGTATGGCATTTGTTTAAACCAAGTTGTTGTCTGATTACATTTTCGCGAAAAATGCAGCGTAAACAGTATCATTTAGAACTCTTCCATCAACAGAAACACACATGTTAGATTTATGTATAACTGTATGCAATTGTTCATAAATCGGTTAGTGGTTGTATCTAGAGTCATAAAAGGGATGGAATGGAAATGGCCTTTACCTTCTGACAATTGGTAAAGTATGTTTTATCATGCCACAACGCATGTGGGTGAGGTTTATTGCAACAGGTGACTTTTAAAGCTCAATGGTGCTCTATTCTTGTACATTTTATTGTATAAAACGTTTAGAAAAGTCTAGTATATGTTTCAATATACTGTTATTCCATCAATGGTTCACTTAACACATATTTATTTTGATTTTAGTTGGCAGATGTGCCCATATACAGGATTTAAAGCATAAAATTCACCATGAACGTAATAACGCCCTTTTAAAACTCATAACACATGCGATTGCGTATATACATATATATCAATTATCAATTTGAACAAAATAAACATTGTTAAAGAAACAATCAAGTGAACAATTTCAAATGTGCATTGATGGCCTACATTAAAAGGATTGGATAACTTTCACGTCCTTAACTCGATGTGTAATTATAATCATAGGATTAACCATTTAGCAATATCGACGAGTCCATATAATATTATATAAAATGTTTCGCAAGTACACGAGCAAAACAAGCCTTACATACAAACATCTAAACGATTCCAATTGCAACTCGACACGTTTTTAGTATCGTATAACATGTTCCCTTAGACTTTTTGCAAGACATGCGTTAAATTGTACCACAGGTGGAAATATTGCAGCCAGCAAAAACAACTATTCGAAGAAAACTAATATCCTTTTATGTCATTTGTATAATCTGAAGTTTTAGAGCCCACTTGCACCTGAACCACGTTATTGTCGATATGCCAAAGAAGGCGAACGAACTATCACACATCAAATAAAACTTTTGACTTGTGAATGGGTTTTTTTTTGTGTTTGTATTGTTATAGCTATGTAAATTCTACGTACGTGTACTTGAAATTCTTAGATTTCACCAAGAAATAAATAAATAAGGATTTCATGTTTTCAATGAGAATATGGTATTACATGTTTACAGGTATTATTCTCATTGTAAAGGCCGATTATGTATAATATAAGTGAAGATTGGATATCCTGCCATCATAAATATTGCTTTTGTTTATTGATATGTTTTGCAAAAAGTGGTGTGAAATTTAATGAAGTATAAATATAAATAAGGATCAGCAAACAATGGGAATCTTAAAAGGTAAACAATTATAAATATTTAAAAAAAAACCTTAAGATTTGCTTGCAAACACATGGCTGATATTTAATACTATTAGAATCTAATACTGGTAATAAATGAGAAGGCAAATCATGCATATTGATATAACAAACCCAGACTGGTCAATAATATTTTGTATTTACGACTGTTACTGTTTCTAGATGTGGATGATCAATTGTACTGAAACATGTTTCTTACAATTATCCATACCGGCAGAACAAAAGAAACAGCATTGCCTAGCATGCATTAGGATTAATAATGAAGGTAGTAATTGCTTTGACATCGACTGGCTTAAAATGCTTAATTCATATGAACCATTTTCCAATCCATTAACTTTTGTCCTTGCCCTTTTAAGATCAACATCATTTCTATTGATGTGATCTATGGAGAACACGTTTTACATATCAACAATGAAAACCTTAAAATAACATTTTAAGAGGCACCTAAAATAGCATTAAAGTATGACAAACGTTTAACAAAAAAGAACCCTAGAGTGTACACGGGTTCTTGATCTGATAAAACGACATATTCTAAAGGTTATGTACATATGTCTGCAATCGAGACCGATAATTGAGACATAATTACGACCATTTAACTGTTACAGACCAATTCATCAGGATGAATTGGCCTGTAAATCGGGGAAAATAATGGATGGTATATTTAGGTTGCATTTTCTAACAACTCGTTTTATTACAAGCAAAGCAATTAATACTGGCGTTATCGACAGCCGACCGAAAATTAAGGTAATAATTATAATAATCTTTTTAACCATATACATAACATGTTTGGCATTCGGATGGCCTGTGTCAGAAAATAATGCACACATACTTTTATATGAGTAAAAGTCTCCCTCTGTGTTTGATGTACATCTGTTCAGGCAGTCTCAAACCATGCCAGTTGGTCATGGTGCCCTTAAACTTGAACATCTTCAATAAAACCGAGGCTGCTATTTTTTCATGCAGGCTTTGCTTTCCCTTTCATCAGTTTAATATAACCCTGTCTGCGTTGCCTGAAACTTTTGTTTTTGACAATATCTTCAATTTATATTATTATACACATCAGCACGTGTTTGCAAGCACAGAAGCGCAACAAGACATTGGGGAGCAAGGTTGAATTCATGTCTAATAATCCTCCAGTCCGCTATGATTATGTCTACATAATAATGCCCAATGCTCCTCTTTTGCGACAAATATGGCATTTCCCCGGCAAACATGATGTAGTATAAATAATGAGAGGAGTAATTTTCTTGACAGCGGCTGGAAATGCACAAGAAATCTAATGACGTTGGTTATTTGTGATTTTGTGCGTTAGCACTGCGAGCAATATGTTACTAAAGTTACTAAAAGACAAAACATATGCTTTCTGCACATGTGGTTTTTCAAAAATGTTCTTAAAACGGACAAAACATGAACACGTATTGATTTGCAGTAGCACTACAGTAACGGCAATGTGTTCTGTTTAGGAAGAGAGAATGGACCGTTCCGCAACTGTCAATCATGACCATGTATAACAGTACATGTTCAATTTTAATCCAATAGAATAGGATTATATTGTCAGGTGACAATCTGACCTAGAAAACACAAAAGAAAGACCCCTTCACAAGCCTTCACAAGATCAAAGCAAATTTACCGCTTTGGGCGGAGTTTGAAATTTTGCGGAACGGTGCATAGGAAGCATGTGTGTAAGTACAAAAACACAGTGAAATATTTTGTAGCGACGTGAAAGAAAACGTTACATTCGAAAACATGGCGCTTTAAATGATAAAGGAAGTTGTGCATGTACAACATATGTTATTAAAAATCTCTTTAATTTATATTCAAAAGATACAAAAGCAGCACTCCTTGTCCAAGACATATTTTTCATAAAAGTTCAATATCAAATTCTTAACATTCAGTTACTGCTTAGATGGGGATGTCAAAATGAATGAATACAGTATGGCATCATTCATTACTACTGATGAACAGCTAGCTTCAATAACACCGAGGCTGCTGTTTTCCCGTGCAGACTATGCTTCCTGAGGGCTTTTCCTTTTATCAGTTTAATGCATACTGATACGCAAACTGTGATCTATCTTATATATATCCATGCACACAATTGCGATATAGTTACAGAAAACAATAAACATTTGTGACAGAAATTGCAAGATATAATAAAATATTATAAAATACATAATACCAAAGTTTCAAACGTTCAAAGTTTATTGGTTATCGGCACAATAATAACCTAATATGGCTTTGCAATTGAAAAGATAATTCCGTATAAGAACAGGAATGCACAGTGTAGACTTTATTATTCGTTTAATAAGCGACTCCGTGTCTTGTTACCGTTTTTAGTTTATGGTGGCATATTCTTTTGCTACGGATGTATTGAAACGTTAAATGTATGAGAAATATTCATGGAGGAAACATAATATGCAAAAAATAGGCATTATATTCATTCTTACAGACACAATGAAAGGCCAAACACTTTTTGGCATTGTGTTTGCCCTCTGTTAAAAATAAATGCGTACACAAGTTGTTGTGTTTATTGTTATCTGTTTTTTATGACGCATTTAACATCACGCACACCGTCAATGCATGTCTTTTTTCATGACTATACAGGTTTTTAAGTGATATGAATGCTTTATTCCCTATTATCGTTCATAAAAGCGTAATGTTAAGGTTAGCCCCTCCTAAACCATTAATAAACTAAAGGATTTATGGGATACAGTTTAGTTCATCTTTATTTGTTGTTAATATGGTTGCAAATATATTATTGTTGTTCTCGTTAAACGTTTTGGATTTTTTCTTGTTTGTGACTCTTGGAGGTTTAAAATCACTCTAAACGGTAGAATTAAAATGGATTATATTAATCCTGCGCGAAACTAACTTTTCCAGTTTCGATCTAAAACCATAATTGCTTCAACAATGAAAACAAAACTCCGACGCGGAATTCCCTACTATAAAATAAAAGCTCACGTCGACAAGTACAATTTTATGATGCTTACAAAAATATAATAGCAGATGTGGAAATTTGCAGTAAACAAAAACACCCATTCGAAGAAAAATAATTTCCTTTGTGTCAGTTGTATATGTCTGATAAATATCAAGCCCATATGAAACTGAAGTATTTGTCAATAAAGAAAAGAGGAAATAAAGGTTCAGACAACACATTCATCCCTTGTTGGTAATTTGTTTTATGTTATTATATAATGTAAGTTTTAGTACTTCAAACATAACTAGTTGAAAACTAAACTATTATTATTTGTACTATATTTTTTTTACTGGTAATTCACTTTGCGAAAAAAAGCAAATTATGTCCACATTCTTGTCCTTTTAAGGGTTTTAAGGAAGTAATTAAGTCAAATTGACTGCTGCGTTCCACTGCGTAATAGCAACACGGCGAAATAATGCAAACCGAACAAAAATATTTAGATAACTTTAAGGTAAACTATGTCAATAACAACAGTTGTTCCTTTTCTAGGATAAACGCCTTGGTATTGTGCATTATAATTACACTTCTTAATGCATTACTTTACCAAGAACAATGATGAGTTTAAGTTGAAATTAATAAACTACATTTAAAAAATAAAAAAAATGTCTTCAGTCCTTGTGATTCAAATGTATTGTTAAACGACGCCTTAGAACGGTAAAATTTAGAAGGAAACATTTTTAATAGTCAAACATATTCTATACTACATTTATGTGTTTTAACGAGGGTTCAATTTCACCTAACAGAACCAGTCTGGTCATTATTTTTTAGGCTTAAACAGACTCTAGATGTGGCCAATCAATTATACGGGAACATGTTTCTTACAATTATCATCTACATTAGCAACACAAAAGAAACAGCATTGCCTAGCATGCGTTAGGAAAAATAATGAACGTAGTAATTGACTTGACATCGACTGCCTAATTTTTATCAAATAATTAGATTCATATTCTAATTAAATAACGTTCTTTCCTGTCGTTTTAAGATCGACATTTTAGTTGACGAGATTTGTTGAGAAGAAGTAGTTAATCAAACATAAAACCTATTTTAAACACTAAAGGGACGACTATAAAAGGTGATTTAATACAATAATGTACAAACATTTAGTAACGGAAAAAACACGCAGACATTATCGACTCTATATAAACAAGATTTTCAAAAGATATATGAGCATTATACAAACTACCTGTCTGAAATCAAGACCAATAAAGGAAATCATTACGAGAAATTTTACTGCTACAGACCAATTCAACGTATGTTGCATTATTTTACGACCCATTTAGGTACAAGAAACGCAAATGATACTGGCGTTGTCTTCACTCGAACGAATGTTTTTTAGGTTTATGTGAAAAGACAGTTCAGGGTTTCTCCTTGGTCTTTTAATTACAACAGACGAAAATGCTACTGTCGTCTTTCAAAATCGATTTTATTCGATAAATTAGGACACACTGTTTTTGTATTTAAAAATACTAGTAAAGGAATGATAAAATACATAACACGCATAGCGTATAGTCAAGATACTACTTATAATTCAAAGCCAATGTTCACTTTACTAATGAACCTTTCCCCAACTTAAAATCTTACTCGTTTATAACGCTATAATGTCTATTTCAATGCAATGGATTAATGATGTGGTTATTAGTTTACAATTTGAGCTACTGATTACGAATGGAATTATACTCCCAGTTGTTGATAGATTTATCACACGAACAAAAAGAAAAGGGATGACATTGACGTTTTTGCGGAAAGGCGCATTCTTTATAAGCAAGTGGTGCTGCATATGTTTTAGTTTACTTTTCTGTACAATGGGTCAATGGTAAAATGAAGTGTTCATGTTCGTCATGTTGTAAACGCGTAAAATGATAAAGATTACAAGCGTCCTTATACCAATGTTGAACCCTACAAACCCTATACATGAACAGTTTTCCAACTGTCAGTCTTTCTTATTTATAACAGTACATGGTCAGTTGTTATCCAGTGGATCAGGTGTATGATTGTCAGGTGACAAGCTCACCTAGTAAAAACAAAAGGAAGCATACTTGTCTTCATGTTTGTGATAAAATTCATCTCACGGACAAAAGAAAAGTACAAAAAGGAGAGGAGACATACGTTTTGCGGAACTGTGCATTATCATGTCGCTTGACCACCTATTTTTTTCGTATCATTTCACCCATAAAAGGATTGGCGTGTGGTCTATACACAGACAAGCATTGTCACATTTACCTTAACACAAAGGATAAGTTTGTTAAAGAAATTGGCCACTAATCGGAGGGTGTGGATATAGACGAACTAATTCATCTGTGCTGGGACTGAGCCAGCACAGATGAACATTATTAAGATCTTTTACTGTGCGGATGTTTCCGCAGAGCTGCTCTGCGGAAGCTTTGAACACTGATTTGAATAAGA
>Ga0224511_10000812_pt1 | contig 16702 bp, 10 predicted proteins | sample SF_May12_sed_USG_2_FD_169988 | JGI IMG/M metagenome (GOLD analysis project Ga0224511, IMG submission 169988) | Sediment microbial communities from San Francisco Bay, California, United States - SF_May12_sed_USGS_8_1 | ecosystem: Environmental > Aquatic > Marine > Sediment | place: USA...
AAGTATGCTTTCTTTTGTATTTTCTAGGTCAGATTGTCAGCTGACAATATAATCCTAATCCATTGGATTAAAATTGACCATGTACTGTTATAAATGATCATGATTGACAGTTGTGGAACTGTCCATTATGGGGTTCAGATTGGCCAACTAATCCACAAATTATTTGTATAAGTGGGCAAATTTTCCTCAATGTATAGCCTAACGTCGTTTACGAAAATATTAACTTTGTCACATCATGCATGTTTAATTTTATGGTGTAAATGTTTACCTTAAATGTATTCATAATGAATATTAAAAAATATTAAAATAATATATACGTTTAAAACACGAACTTACTATTTGAATGGCTGACGTATGATAACGGGGAACTAAAACAAATAATACATACATATTATTGAATAAGCATACCATGCTGTTTGAGCAAAAGACAAACGAATGTGCAGGCAAAGCACTAGCGGATCCAGGGTGGGCGCACCCGGCACGCGCCCCCTAAAGGCCTCGGGCCTTTGATGTGATATGCCGCAAACGCTGAAATTGTCGCTCTCCTCGCTCGCGTTTAAATATATAGCCAAACTTGCTAAAAGAAGAAGACTTATACCTCAACCGTTAAACATTCCTATGATTTTCTTACCCCCCCCCCCACTTCCCGATAGGTCAAATCCTGGATCCGCCAATGCAAAGTGTTTAACCTTAGGAACAATAAACGCTTTACTTACCTTTGACATTGAGAACAAAACATCTCTGTTCAGCAGAATAGTACCTGTTAAATGAATAGTTACATAAAAAACCTTTTTACACATGTATGTACTAATTGATGCGTTAAAGTGCAGTCACACTATAGCGTGTTGCATCAACGTATGTGAGCGTAAACGTTAGGAGTATGTTCGACACCCGTCGTGTACGTTTCAAATACGCTAGCATACGTTGGTGTACGTTTCTATACACAGATGCAAATTTTTGGACTTGTTTAAAACTTAGCAAACGCGAGCATATGGCATATACGTTACCGTACGCAAGGCATATGGTGGTCACGCTAGACATACGCTTGATACGTTAAATGTACTTTACCTTAACGTCAAGTACGCATCTCATACGAAGGCATGAAGGTAGTTAGTTCAGCTGAACACACATGCTACTCATACATTACTCATACGCTACGGATACATTTTGCACGAACGCTTTTTATAAGCTCCCACTGCAGTGACTTACGTTGATATGCGCTCACACACGCACGCAGAGGCTTCTCATTCACTACCTGTACGCCGGTTCTACGTGGCGCGAATGTTCTAAATACACCATTCATAATGTGACTGCACTCTTAGACCGAGTTACTATATAATCATGTATAACTTAATTTTACTGATCTTTTTAAAACATTACGACGATTTCAACACGGACTAGGTAATATCAGGGCATTTAAATAACGTAACCACACGACTGGGACGCTTAGCCGACCTAAATATTACTGTGTAAAAGTAAATACACAAACACGTGTACGTAATGTCAACTGCTCTGCGCGTGTCAAAGCAAGGGTTGAATTGCCGTAGAAAAAAATTGTATTTTGATCAAATCAACAGACAAGTTAAGTGACCGGGTCGGGGGTCAAACTCAGGACTCCTATATCTTCTGCCTTATCTACTTGTATCGAGCCCCACTAGACATTACATAAATAATTAAGAAAACATAAGTAAGAAGGGTATTATTCACACCCCTTTTTACCCATAGTAATCAATAGCTGTAAAACAAATTATTCGATATCCAACGTCATTAAAAGTAGGCGTCCATGTGACGTTTACGTGCGACGTAACACGTTTAACTCCTTGAGTATATCCTTGAGGGTATTCCCTGCCCAAGTTTGAAACGTTGAATGAAACTATATCCCTTCCGCTTAAAATGATCTTGCTTACGTCCCTGCAAGTAAACAAAAGCCTAGTATTTTAGCAACAACAAGTGTAGAATAAAAAGTGTTACCACAACAACAGTTTAAAATAGTTTATATAAAGTTTTGTCTACAATTGTATTATTACACGCCGAAAAAGACCAACAACACTACTACCACTACCACCACATCACCTATACTACCACCGCCACCTACTATGTAACAATGTTTCGGTGACTTAATGTAATATACATTTGAGTATATTACACGTTTTAATGTCATGAAACATATTATACAATTATTTACTTATACATGTAAGCTATCAAACATGCTGTGATATGTAAATAACAGTTTTATACTTGAACTATAAATTTTGGATTACTATTTGACTTCATTTGTAGGCAGGAATATACGAAATATAGATCAATGTATAGTTCACAATGCAGCAGCTTTATATTATAAAACTAGATCGGTTAATAACAGGTGATGCAGGTCAATATATATATTTATTGACTCGAAGTAATTTAGGGTGTGACCAATTGTGTGACTTTTATTTAAGTAATGTCCATGCAATAATTTCAAATGCTTACGCGTAGCCTGACTGAGCAAAAACTGCCGTCCTAAATGTTGAACCAACAAAGACGTTGAACCTGTGGTTGGGTCCCGGTGTCGGGGCAACAAACGTTGGCGTATTCAGGTCTGCCAAAACATGAACCATGACCTGTAATGCATCATAACTCTATAGATTGTTTATAATTTTAGCAAAAACGTGTGCATAAAATTATACAAAAATGTAATGCCACTGTGCGTAATGATTATTTAAACTCAAACAATGAAACAAGTCATAGTGAGAATTCTTGACATTATTTATGTACTGTAAACAGGTGAAACTGTATTGCTTTGGTATCTTGTTATATTGTTGAAAAAACCGAACATATAGTTACACCTGTGTCCCAGAACTTGAAAACGGGTGTGTGTATTTTTCGTGTACTGTATCATTAATTAAAATGTAATTCCGATTGAAGTCCCGGACTGTTATTGGCACGGCAAACCAGACGTCATCAGCGTAACCGTAAATGTTAATGTCGATTGTGCAATCCTATACAAATAGACACATTTTAGTCACAAACAAGCAAATTCATCGAATTAATATCCCCCGCAGAACAGGTTTTGTTTATTGATGGGAGGTGAAGAAATTTAAGGAATGGTGTCTGTGAACTGTTTGATATAAATATTTTACCTATCATATTCTGTTCTTGGAGAAATACTGAAATCTTCTGACACTGCTTTAAATTATGTATCCTTTTAATTTGCAACTTACAAAAGACCATATTTCAAGAATAAAAAAAACAAAATGGCAACAAATTCTAAAATTAGGAAGTGGAGGGTTATGGTTCTTGTGCAGTACACTTCCATTCATTAAGGTATATCTACCTATAAAGTTTCATGCTGAAATCTTTTGAAGTCACTGAGATATGTTCCACACAAAATTTAAGTATGAAAAAGGGCAATAACTCTAAAATTAGGAGGTGGAGGGTTATGATTCTTGTGCAGTACACTTTCACTCATGAAGGTCTATCTACTTAGTATGAAGTTTCATGTTTCATTTGTAGTCACTGAAAAATGTTCCACACACACGTTTAGTAAGAAAATACAACAAAGGGCAATAACTCTAACATTAGGAAGTGGAGTTTACGGTTCTTTGTGCAGTACACTTCCACTCATTAATGTCTATCTACCTATAAAGTTTCATGCTGATATCTTTTGTAGTCACTAAGATATGTTCCACACAAATTTAAAGTATGAATAAAAACAAAAGGCAATTACTTTTAAATCGGGCAGTGGACGGCTATAGTTTTTGTGCAGTATACTTCCACTTATTAAGGTCTATCTACCTATAAATTTTCTTGCTGATATCATTTGAAGTCACTGAGATATGTTCCACACAAAATTTAAGTATGAAAAAACCCAAAGGGGAATAACTCTACAACTAGGAAGTGGAGGGTTATGGTTCTTGTGAAGTGCACTTTTTGTCATTGTGGTCTACCTACCTATAAAGTTTCATGCTGGTATCTTTTGAAGCCACTGAGATATGTTCCACACAAAATTCAAGTATGAAAAATAACAAAGGGCAATAACTCTAAGATTAGAAAGTGAAGGGTTATGTTTCTTGTGCAGTGCACCTCTCCTCAATAAGATCTATACACTCCTGAAGTTTAATGTTCAAATCTGGAATAGTCTTTTAAAAATAGCCCCAACAAGTTTGTGGCGAACGGACATACGGAGGGACATCCGAACATCCAGACATTCGGACATCCGGACGGATGGACGACGACGAACAGCCGGACGGACAACGCCAAATCTATATCCCTCCACCTTCGGCGGTGGATAACAACAGGTGGTATTAGGTGTCGCAAAATAATTAAATAGCACGCAAATCTAGGGGCCTTGCTCTTAATAGTCAATTGCTGTTATGAGTTATTAATTTATGCAGAATGGGCGTAACCACGCCGACGTACACTAGTAAGTGTGTGATTCAAAGGAATTACTAACAGATAGAAGGCATTATAAAACATCTTCAGTACTAAAGTGTTACTTAAATAATACTACAAAAAGAGAAAAGTCTATGTACAAACGTCTTCTGCCTGTGAAAATCATCACACGTCCGTGGCCGATTTTTTTTACAGACGACCTAGTGTTATGAAACTGATTTCTTACATTGTAAACAACATTGTAAATGTTTGTGTTTATTTATATTTGACCGTGTACATATTTGTATCATATATTTGTGTTTATTTGATAAGAGGCTTACCGCCTTGGTCAATAAACATGTGTTCTGTTCTGTTTATTTTCGTTGTATTTTTTGAAAGAAGAAACTTTCTGAACGATATGCGTTTTATATTACGCTTCATTCACATACAACACTAGTATCTAGGACCGCAGAAAGACCCTTTCACTATTCCTGTTAAAACAAACTAGAAATGTGTCCATAGGACACGGATGCCCCCCGCTAAATGCATTGACTATGTTTTTATAAAAGGCCTATAACTCCGTCAAAAATTAGTGGATTGTAACCCAAATCGAACTTGACCTGTGTTTTGATATTATACATGTATTAACATATCAAGTTAGAATTGAATCGATGCAGTCTTTCAAAAGTTATTGAGCGGCCCACAAATTCCGCTTTTGCTTTTTATGTTTCGAAATTTTGCGTCGAAAGAGTTAAACAGCTACAAACGATACAGGGTGGGATCGGTCCCGGGTTTAATTCCCTGTTCAGCCATGGGCTTTGATGATTGATTACTTGTGGTTTTTTGTTCACGGGTGGTGGGATCACGTGACTTCAGAAAATAACATACACGCGTAATGGCTAGAGCACAGAAAATTGGGTTGAAAAGTACTTATCTTAACATATGATTTACGTAAGAGTCTTAGCAAAGAAATGTGATGTAAAATGGCTGACACTAAACATAATTTGATTAAATATTTTAAAACATGAAAAATGCATGTAATATGAGGTAAATTCTTTTTGTGTCCGTGGACACGAAAATGATTTCCCTCAAAATGAATGGTATATTGAAAATATCCTGGTTTGTGCACATTTTACTTCAAAACTAGCACGTTAAACCTATTGATTATGCTTTATTATGCAGTTATTTAGACTTTTAGGGATAGTTTAGAATTTTTTTCCCATGTTAATGCCCAAGCCGTGCTCTGGTGACTTTAAATAGTCATAGATAGAAGAAGATAAGGTTTATAGTGAGGAAGTGATATGCACAAGACAAAAGGCTTCGGCAAAGTGCTTGAAGTTTTGATCAGTAAATCAGTTTAGAAATAATGCACATGTAAATAGCCAGAGGCTTCACTGTGCTGTATAGGAACAAATTGTAGACTAAGATTTGAGCTAAACTGTCGATTACGCAAATCTTTAAAGTAGGTCATTTAAGGTTGAATATTGATACACAGTTTAGTTCAAATCCTACATAATTCGTTTCATCATAATGATTGTCACACAGGTGAAATGGCCCAGTGGGCTAAACAGTGGACTTAAGTGTCTAATTTTATAGGCGAAGGTTCAAAACCGGAACAATTATATATTTTTATTTATTATATTTTTTACATGAAATAGAAATATAATTTTATACATTTGTATTAACAAATCTATTTTCAATTTAACTTCCAGTTCAAGATTTTTCAATATGGTTTAATGTTTGTCATTGAGTTTTCATCATTACCATAAATATATTTCTGATAATTGACATTGAGGGTCAATATTTGAAGGATGCTTTTTACAAACATATGTCTCAAAAAGGAAGGATAAAACACTTTTCGCAATATGCTAAAATGTATTTAGTACATGTTCAAGTGGCAAGACCCATTATGACACGAAGTAAGCAAGCTTATCTGAAAACTTGATCAACAAGTTTGTAACATTTTCATCCAAATAATTATATGTTTTTATCGTTTACTAACTATGATCAGCTGTTAACATATGCATTTCCTAATAAATATATTTAAAAACGGGTTTCTATCGTTGTATTAACGTAAACTGAACAAAATTAAGCCCAAGCACTGTGTTTCACATGATTCATGGGCTTAATTGAGGAATACAAGGTGGGTTGTATAAATGAATCTACAAACACAATACATCACTTGAGAGATAGCATTACTTAAATGAAGTCGTCATTTAATAAACGCACATGTTGCAAAACTTCCTTAATACTATTTTGCGATTGAATAAAAATTACTGTTAAATACGTAATTTTTGTCTTGTATTTATTATTATTTTCAAGATATTTGTTATTGTTAAATATATAGAAGAAATACATATGCTGAAACACATTCAAAAGAAAAAAACACCCCTTATTAAAACCTGTTTTGAGGATTCGAACCCACGCCCAAAGTGACTTCATTCGATCTAAAACATAAAATAAACCCGGTGTCTTATCCCTAGCACCAGTGGCGCTTGTATCAAGATGTGCTTATATAATCGTCTTAAAACGATTTAATCAATTAAATATGCATTCGGCAGGAGATCTTTATCAGTAAAAGAAGCTGTTTCCTTCCCAAACAATGGAAATTGTATCTGTTTCCCACCACTCTGTCTGTAGAGGAAGTGCGATTCTGAACTCTTTTAAGTCCCAAGAATATCTACACACAAGAAACTGCTGGTAACGAGTTTTTATTAGGAAACAGTGGTGTCCCTTGATTGTACACACATTGATTACTGATAAAGCTACCATTATCTAGAGAGTTTGTTGTCAGTTTTATTTCTGCAATGTGAATATGACCGCCATGGAAGCATTCTTTTACGCTATTCAAAGCACAGAAAACCTGCGTCGTATGTTTGCTGATTATAGTATTTGGCAAGCATTTAAAACAGCTTTTTAATCTAAAACACATAGGGAAATCTAGAACGGTTTTTGGAAAAAAAACATAATTGACATAAAAATGCGGTCTATTTTGTTTATCTTGGTTCAGATTGGATAGACCCATTTTCACACCAAAACTTAATCCGCGAATGCGCTAATAAGTCGCGTACCAAATATTTGGATAGGAAGGGGGATTTTGAAAACCGGTGCCCGGTAAAAATGACCAAAGTTTTTCAGCTGCATACCTTGGCTCATGCGCTAGGGGGCGTCAGTGGTGTGGCATCATTCATTACTGCTAATGAACAGCTTCAATAAAACCGAGGGTGCTGTTTTCTCGTGCAGGCTATGCTTCCTGAGGGCATTCCCTTTCATCAGTTTTATATTGTAATTTTTTCCTATTTTTTATGAACATTCATTTCTAAATTTACTAAATATTGCATATATTGCATGTCAGTGCTGCATTTTTTAGTTCTTAAATTCAACTGAAAAGGAAAAGTCAATCCGAAAACTTTTGTACTATGCAGAATTGTCTTAAATCCTTCACTTGGATTTTGGTACTATTTGAGTCTACTATAAAATCTATTAATACATTGTAGAAAACAAATGTTTTTAGTAAGGCAAACCCACCATTTATTAGTATGCATGTTTCAGCTTCAACTTTCATTCAGCTTTTAAAGCTGACAAAATGAACAGTAAATGGAAAATGAAAAATGCTAAATGTAGTGCCATGAGAGACCCATATCGGTGTGTTCTGGCTCAAATGTAGTGCCATGGGAGGCACAGACAGGTGAGTTGTGGCTCAAAATGTAGTGCTGTGGAAAACCCAGACCGTTGTGTTTAGGCTCAACATGTTGTGCCATGGGATACCCATACTGGTATGTATATACTCACAATGTAGTGCCACGGGAGACCCAGACCGGTGTGTTTAGACTCACAAATTAGTGCCAGGAAGCCCCAGACTGGTATGTTTATGCTCACAATGTAGTGCCATTTGAGGCTCAGACCGGTGCGTTTAGGCTCACAATATATCGCCATGGACGTCCCAGTCTGGTGTGTTTAGGCTCAAAATATAGTGCTATGGGAGCCCCATATTGGCGTGTTTATACTTAAAATTAAGTGCCATGTGAGGTCCAGACCGGTATGTTTAGGCTCAAAATGTATTGCCATGGGAGCCCCAAATCGATGTGTTTTTGGCTCAAATGTAGTGCCATGGGAACCCCAGACAGTGTGTTTAGGCTCAAGATGTAGTACCATGGGAGCACCATATCGGTGTATTTATGCTCACAATGTAGTGCCGTGGGAGCCCCAGACCGGTATGTTTTGGCTACAAATGAAGTGCCATGGGATTCCCATATCGATGTGTTTTGGCTCATATGTAGTGCCTGTTTAGGCTCCCAATGTATTGCCATGGGACGCCCAGTTTGGTGTGTTTAGGCTAAATATGTAGTGCCATGGGAGCCCCATATCGGTGTGTTTATGCTCACAATGTAGTGCCGTTGGAGCCCCAGACCGGTATGTTTTGGCTACAAATGAAGTGCCATGGGATTCCCATATCGATGTGTTTTGGCTCATATGTTGTGCCATGTAAGGCACAGACCGGTGTGCTTAGGCTCCCAATGTATTGCCATGGGACGCCCAGTTTGGTGTGTTTAGGCTAAATATGTAGTGCCATTGGAGCCCCATATCGGCGTGTTTATACTCAAAATGTGGTGCCATAGGAGCCCCAGACCGTTGTGTTTCACTAAAGATGTAGTGCCATGGTAAGCCCAGATTGGTGTCGTTAGGCTCAAATTGTAGTGCCATTGGTGACATAGACCAGCACGTCTGGGCTTAACATGTAGTGCCCTCTATACCCAGGCTGGCATGCCCGGGCTAGAAATGTAGTGCTATGGGAGACCCATACTGTTGTGCCCGAGATTGCAATACAGTGCCATAGGGAGCTTAAGACCGGCCTTTTTAGGATTTTCTATACAGCGCCTATGGAGCCTCTGAGTCGCGTGCTTGGGCCTCGCAGGCAATGCCATGAGACCCAGACTGGCCCTTTAAGGATTTCCCATACAGTGCCCCAAGTCGCGTGTAGGGACCTCACAGACAAGGCCATTAGAGGCACAGACACGAGATTCCCATGCTGTGCTACTGGGAGGCCAGACCAGCCATGTAGGGAGTCCAAATACAGTGCCAATAGGGGGCATGGAGACGCGTGTTGGGGCCTCTCAGACAGTGCCATGGGAGGTCCAAACCCATAGAGTTTAGACGTGTTCTTATCATGTGCCTTCTGTAAGACAGTTTCATTAAAACTAGATCATAAATCTAAATATTATACGGCATGCCAATAGCGGATCGAGGTTTTTTACTATGAGGGCATGACTTTCTCTACTGTGTGGTGGGGGCGGCTGGTACTGTATCTATTAAATCCGACCACATCTTGTCCATGACATCACTCTTAAACTACATGAGGTATCAACAGGAAATTTTATAGGTGGATAGATCTCATTTAGTAGAAGTGCAATGCACATGAATCATCACTCTGACTTGACTACGTTTGGAGCTATTGCCCTTTGTTCATGTTACACTTTGAACTTGGTCCAGAACATAATTCTAAAACTACAAGCGATATCAACAATATTCTTTGTAGGTAGATAGATAGATCTTATCGAGTAGAAGTACAATGCACAAGAACCATTACTCTACGTTGCCTTATTTTGAAGTTATTGCCCTTTATTCAGTTTTACACTTTAAACTATGTCCGGAACAGAACTCTGAAACTACATGATGTATCAACAAGAAACTTTGTTGGTAGATCTCATTAAGTAGAAGTGCAATACACAATCACCGTAACTCTGTTTTGCCTAGTTTTGGAGTTATCGCCCTTTGTTCATGTTTTACACTTTGATCTTTGTCTAAAGTAGGTCACTGTAACCGACAGTATAAAAATTACTTACTTGACACTTCACATAATATCTTTATGCCACTGAGTCCAAAACCTATTCGGGAAGCATCACCCGGTTCGACCGACTCTTGTTATTAAAATGTGGTTAAAAATGCCGTGTGTGCTTACTGTACACATTCCTGTAAAAAGCCTACATAAATATGCTTAGTTTGTTCAGGATTTAACAGGAAACAGACGGTTTAGACATTAATAAGACATATTTTTATGACAAAAAAATGGATATTTGAAATATTGGCTTTTTTATCAGTTCTGTTATACCGAAAAACATGTACGGCCGATAAGAGGCAGTGCCTTAGTACATACTTTATACACGGTGAAAGTCAACACTATATACAATACTATATGGAGTTATACCCTGTAAGTGGATGCTGTGAGAGTGAAGTCAGGAACCTGAATACATCGAACTTTTGTTTAACAGAGGAACCCCAAAAAAGAATTATATGGAATGAATAACTCCGAACTCACAAAAGAGAAAAGAAATAGCGCTAAACAAATATTATTATTTATAAGTTTTTATATTAAATAAGCTGATTACTTTATCTAAAACTGTTTATCAATTTCATTTATTCTTAACCATCACATGTAAATATTATAATATTGAATGTCAAATGTTTTCTTTTTGTGATTATTCTTTTGCTTTTTAGTTAATAGATTTTAGAATAGTCAAAATTCGTGTTCTCTTACACTTGCATAGGTTAAAAGAAAGTCGAGTGAACAAAGGCCGTAACACTGGAAAACATAAAAAAAGTTCCTGGATATAAAGAAAATGCTGTTGTACACTTTAAATGATTTGAAATAGTATACCATTATTTATATGCATGTGCATGAGTCTTTCATAGCATGAGCTCAATATGCTTAGTAAGGAAACAAATGTACGATATGTTTGATTAACACAGTTGTAAATCGGGCGAAAATTAGCATATTCAAAAGCAAATTCAAAATAAAACAACTGCCTTTTCCTTTGGATATTAAAGCTTCTATCCCAGCCTTGGTGGATTTTAAACAGCAGTATTCACAGATAATCATTTTTAATAGAAAACTTCTTCGAATTTCATTGAAATTCTTGGGTGTCGTTAGAAACATGTGAAACAAATACGCGCCTCCTGTGGTCATGGAAGGATTTCCCGGTTTATAAATATAACGGAATTCCCCTCGACGGGCACCTTGCTAGATCACTAATTTTTATTTAATCGGCCAATTTTAGCTTAATAAACGGCATTTTTTCACTGAAAAGGCTCAATTACTGCCCCAGACTTATGTACTTGTTCCTACAAAATGTTGATTGTTGAACTTCGTTGGTACATGTGTATCGCAGTATAACACTTTTCTGCAGTGAATTATACGTGACATCACATATTATATTTTACCACAATATATTGACAAAACATATTCCGTGATTTACTGAAATTAAACATAAAACTATTCTTTGGAATAAAGCACATAACGCGAATCAAACGATATTTCATAAAGAGGCAAGTGAATGTATATAAACACATTTTTTCATTTTTTTCTTCAAATTCCAATATAAGTTTAAAGATAGCAATGCTTGTGTTACTTTCCCTGATAGTTTTCGTTTTTATGGTCACGTAAAATACACAATTTTGAAGGACAAAAAATAAAAGCAAAATTAATAAAGCAATGTTTATGCATATTCTTATTATGACTTTTAATAAGTTAAATAATGTTTATATTTCAGTATTTTTGCAGTGATAATGCCTGTTTAAGCCTGATTAAAATACTATGACCAAGTTGACTTCAACAATTAAGGGTTGAGACATGTTTTAGTAGTGGGGTTGGGTTGGATCATGTCATCACCCATATGAAGATGTAACAAATAGTATTTGATACCCATTTTGTTATATAATTAAAAAGCAAATGACATGTTGAACAAATAAAGTCACTTTCAACATAACGCCATATAAATTTGAGCTGAAAATGTTCATACATACCCCGGACATGGTTTTAAAATCATAATGAGTGAGTCTAGTCAAAATAGCGCCGCATGTGTATGGTTCAATATAATTTAAGATCAATGTTTACAAAATAAAGCGTTTGAACCGGTTTAAATTTATTGCAAAATAAATGTACTATTACAATTCTATAGTGATGTTTCTTTGAGTGAGAGACGTATCAATGATCTAATTTAATGTAACTTGATATATATGTTATGTTTTTTTTAATCCAACGCTGACATTTTATTTTAAAATGTTCATTTCAACAAAATCTGTGATAGTAGCTTTAAACTAATGCAAGACCGTGCGAATATAAAAGTATTCTTTTAGTGTGCGAACATTTCTGATTTTTTTTCCATAAAATTACACACTTTAAACACTTAAGCAACATATTAAAGTGTAAATATTTATTGTATATTTGAAATATTTTAAAGGAATGTAAAATAGAAAAATTACCATGTTAACGGTGATGACGTTGTTCTTTTCTTCGATATAAAACAATCCTCCGCGCTCAATGTATTGCCCCATTGAACAACGGACCAAGTCGTCATCAGCATCAATTGTTGTCAGGTAAATCCGGGTCTTTTTGTTTAAAGGAACCCTTACAAGAAATCAAGCTAATATTACTAGATAATAGGTAAAACATCATTTTAGTACAATAGAGACTTCATGGGTAAATACCAAATGAATCTTATAAAACTGAGCACCAAGCTAAAAGATGAAACAATATGTAGAGTACAATGATGAAAACATGATTTTATATACAGTATAAATGATTTATTGCCAACCTGTATTCTGGGTTAAAGGCAACGATAGGTGACCTATTTCTTTTCGAAGTATTTTTACGCTGGTCTTGAAAAAACTGGGCTTGGAGGTGCCATTCATGATAACAATCGAGTGATGTACCTTCATGTGGCCATGGCAGTGAGTAACTATGGACATGGCAGGGAACAGACAACTGTTTCCAAAACTCGCCATTAAACCTGAATGGCAATCAACAGTCTTAACTAGAGCTCCGCGTGTCGGAGCATTATACGCTCGAAGGATAAGTCGTTTGATAAATTAGTGGTAAAAACATTACTTGAGTTTAACCTCTGCATTCATATGTTCATCTACTGACTGTGACCAGTCTTCCTACACAGTACAATGACTGTCATTCAAACTTTTCAAGATATTGAGAGGACACGGTTTTGCATAAATGCTACTGTGACCTTGACCTTTGACCTAAAAATGTATGGGGTCATCTACTGAGTATGACCAATCTTCCTACCAAGTACCATGCCTGTCACTCAGAAACTTTTCAAGATATTGAGCGGACATGGTTTTTGCATAAAATGCTACTGTGACTTTAACATTTGACCTACTGACCTCAAAATTTATAGTGGTCATCTACTGACCATGACCAATCTTCTTATCAAGAAGAATGACTGTCAGTCATAAATTTTTCAAGATATTGAGCGGACACGGTTTATGCATAAAATACTAATGTGACCTTGACCTTTGACTTAGTGATATCAAAACTTTTAGGGGTCAACTACTGACCATGACAAATCTTCCTACCCAGTAGAATGACTGTCACTCATTAACTTTTCAAGATATTGAGCGGACATGGTTTTTGCATTAAATGGTACTGTGACCTTGACCTTTGACCTAGTGACCTTAATTTGTTTAGGGTACATCTACTGACCATGACCAATCTTCCTACCAAGTAGAATGACTGTCACTCATAAACTTTTTAAGATATTGAGCGGACATGGTTTTTGCACAAAATGCTACTGTGACCTTTACCTTTGACCTACTGACCTCAAAATGTATAGGGGTCATCTACTGACCATGACCAATTTTCCTACTAATTAGAATGACTGTCACTCCAAATCTTTTGAAGATATTGAGAGGACATGGTTTTTGCTTTAAATATTTTGGTAACCTTGACCTTTGACCTAGTTACCTCAAGATTTTTAGGGGTTATCTACTGACCATGACCGATCTTCGTACCAAGTAGAACGACTGTCACTCATAAAATTTTTAAGATATTTAGCGGACATGTTTTTTGCATTAAATGCTTCTGTGACCTTGACCTTTGACCTAGTGACCTCAAAATTTATAGGGGTCATCTACTGACCATGTCCAATCTACCTACAAAGTACCACGACTGTCACTCAGAAACGTTTTAAGATATTGAGCGGACATGATGTGGCTAACGGACGGACAGAGAGACGGACAGACGGACAGACGGACGCCATACCATAATACGTCCTAAGTTTCACTTCGGGCGTTTAAAAAGTGGAAAAAATGTTAATAAATCTTAACATAACATTAGCACAATAGACGTTTACATATATTATATAAATTCTACTTATCAGATTATTTAAGATTTCATAAAACTAACAAGTATTTTTTACTCACGTTAATTTGAATTCATATTTGTCCTGGTCTGAGAATGGAAGCTTAAAGCGCATCAACTCTTGTTCCCAAGCGTAGTTTTCACTAACTGCAAATACAGTCGAGCTGTAGTCCGTGACGTTTGAACTGGTGGGGTATATTTGTGAAACATGAGGATAAGAATCATATTGAAACTGTCGGGTTAGTGTTGAAAAATTCCCAAAGAGAAAGCGATCATGTTCTGCTAGTTCCATGCTTGTTCGGCTCGAAAGTGTTGATCGGCCCACATCAGCTTCGGAGCAAATAGCCAAAGGTCCGCATGGTCCATTGCCCAAAACCCACGTGGTCAGCAAATCTACGCTCATCTTTGCAAAAATATACTTATTATGATATATGCAACATTTTAGAAAATGATATAACAATTCTCCATTTATTATTTTAATGCTTGATTTGATTACATATTATGTCTAAATATTTGATTACATGAACATAATTTACATATAATGTCTAAATATAAAAAAACGCAAAAATGCTAGAGTTATCCGTTCAAGAATTTGTTTTGTAAACAATAAAGAATCAGTGAATGATTTTTAAAGACCTAAAACCTCGTTAACAAATTGGTTGTTTGAACTTTTCCATTTCTTGTAAATATGTGCCAAATTATTCCACTTACAACAGGTAACGCAAATATTTCTATGGTAAATTTAAGTTAACATTGTAAAACGGAAGCCTTACAGGAACAACTTCAAAGTAAATTCTATGACTTTGTCTAATATTGAGGAGAGTTGATCTTAAGTGCATTCATGTCCGGTTGTGACTGTCACGTGATTGATTTGGCACTCGTGCGGGTAGAATAGCCTATCATAATTGACCAACACAAGAAATATGTCAATAATTCGTGCAACGAATGAAAACAAATCTTACCAATGTAGTCCCGTTGTCTGAATCTTCAAGTGAAACGCTGATCGTTCCTCCACGAAAACGACGTTTGTCTACTGAAGCTACTAGTTGAAATGTCGACAAAAGCAAAAGGATTGGCCACACTTGCGCCATTTTAAAATGACTTTAAGCTTTACTGTTCAAAAGAACCAAAATTTTAAACACAAACTGTTTTACGTTATTATCAATATTGTTATTGTTGTGAAAAATAATTCGAAGGGATTGACGAAAATGATGTTACACAATATAAATACAAAAATGAAACACCCCTAAACCTTAAATAACGGTTGCCCAAAATCTAATACTAATCTTTATCAAAAGGCCTTTGACCTCGAATGGGTTGCAAAATACAAATGCGTAATGCACATATGTTGTTGTTTTATCCACGGGGCACTTAATTGATAACCGAAAAATTAATAAGAACTCGAACAACTCATAGCTTGCTTTTGTAAATGTTAATTTAAAACAAACGAATCTGTTACCGCCATTCAGCGAAATGCAAGTCTTTTACAATGCATTAATAAATAGACTACATGTATGTCAATGTAGTTCTCAATATATAGGTCACACAAATTGTTTAAATCACTTAACACAATGGAAAGCCATCTAATGATTATACCTATTTTAAGGATGGTATGTTTTATAATATTTTACAATAAAAATATTCATTACGGTCTATATATTTTAGTGGGTTTTTTAAATTTCAGCAATAATCTTGGTGACTTAAAAAGGGAAATCAGCAAATTGTGTACATACCGAACATCCAAACCGAAGGTCCTTTTCAGACTTCAAAGATTCGACTTCATTTAGAAAGATAAGACAATTTGCGTCATATAAATGCTCATGTTACAGAATTAAGAACACGACTGTTCTAAAGGAATATAAGTCGCATATTAAAATGTTTTAAATGTTCAAATGTAAAAAAGGGCTAAATTAGTTTTTGATGTTTTTGCTTATATTAATTCCGATGATATAATACGTATGGTATATCCTTCAATCGATAAAGCACTTTTCACCTAGTGCATGTAAGTCTTTCCGAATATGAAGTGGTTAACGATATGCTGTCAATTTAATAGACTTGTTTACAATTTTCATAGTGGTCTTAAAGGGAATATGTCTGATTCTTTCACTAATTACAATTATGTAGGAAACACAAAAGTAAGTGTATCGATTAAAAAAACTTATGCCAACAAATGCACATTAAGCGAGATATTTCTAACTGAAATAT
>Ga0224511_10000813_pt1 | contig 16701 bp, 14 predicted proteins | sample SF_May12_sed_USG_2_FD_169988 | JGI IMG/M metagenome (GOLD analysis project Ga0224511, IMG submission 169988) | Sediment microbial communities from San Francisco Bay, California, United States - SF_May12_sed_USGS_8_1 | ecosystem: Environmental > Aquatic > Marine > Sediment | place: USA...
TCTAAAGGCCCTTTTATAGTCACGCTGCAGCCGATCCGCCTCAGATCAGACAATCGAAATGGACACGGAAACAAACCCTCCCTCCCAAATATGACCATAAAAACCTCATCTGATTTGCCTCGGAGCTCTCTCAGACATCCGGGCGTTTGCCTCCCAAAATGTGTCCGCTCTGCTTTGGATGTCTGACTCACCAACCAATCAAATTGCTCGCTCTGAAATTATCTAGCAACGTTTGCGCATTTCTGGTTTAGTACTAACATCGTTGAAAGCCTTTCGAGTAAATGGTGGCTTGCGTTGAGACTAGGCGATCTGTAATCCCATCCAAGTACCCTGGGAGAAAAGATTGTCCCCTGTTTGCGGCTATGCTCTGTGGTCTGCTGGCTCTTCGAAATTTACACTCAGGATATTGGGAACCCTCCATGTATTCTGTCAAGCTATGCATGGGTTGCTCTCCCGCATCTCGCAAAATTATCCCCCCCCAATGTGCCATCAGTTTCAGTCTATAGTACAATATTTCAAATCCAACTTAGATTAGCAAGAGATACAGGATGGCTTCAGATATGATCATGATGCGATTCACAAATCTGAATCTGAATCTGAATATAGGGTTTGCAGGGCTTCATCAGCTATCGTCTCAGTCGGTGCTAGACAACCAATTTATTTTATTTTGATTTCACTGTTCTGTGCTATCACTTTGCCATCCAATGTAACAAGTCTCCCACACACAGGATTGTTTTGGAGCTGGGTTGAGAATCATGTGCGCACCTCATACTCCTCACTTTCACAGCAGAAGCTAAGCACGACCCTTGAATCCATCATACACTCAATTTAACACCCCAATTTATCAGCTACAGATGCTACTTTTCCAACCACTGTCTATAATACACAATAACTTAGCCAGCATCAGCGTAGACACAACTATAGATAACAACTGCAACTATGGCTTTACTGGAATATGAGTCAGTATCCACAGGACCTTGCATTGTTGCTCTCATTATCTGCGGCTAATAGATTATCCCATTCATCACGATGTCAGTGATAATGGGTGAAGGTTCAATTCAAAAGGAGCCTCTTCATTTGTCAAATGATAGAATGTTCAGAATTATTTTTATTCTTGACTCCGAAGTACTTGAACACTTGTTCCAGAGAATATTTGAATTTTGGAAAGATTTGCCCCATTTTGAAAGCACAATTTCATGCCATTATGCATTCAAGATAACCTTCTATTTTCTATGAGTGCTATAGCAACAATTTGCCAATGTGTCCCATACCAAAGACCTGTTCAAGTAAGCAATCACTGTTTTTCCAGGTTCCATAACATGGCTGCTGTTGATACAAGTCATACTCTGTCTCTCCTTACCACTGACTGTTCTCAGCTGTTCTGTCACAGTGTCATGGTGGATAGGATAGCCGCAATGCTTAACTACTTCTTACTAAAACTGGTGAGATGACCGACACCCTGTCACGCCATAAGGCTCCTCCGCGGTGGTTAGGTGACTGTGATTGGGGTTACCCTGGATCCGGCATTATGACGACATCACTGAAAATGCACAGTGCGCTGCGGCTGAAATTTTCCACTTTTTACATCGTGACCTATTGGCCTTCTGCTCAAGCAATTGAAGCTGCGGTAGTGGCTGGCTAGCTATGTACTTATCTGTCATTTCTTCGTCATTAGTGCAGATGGGCGCCCTAGTTTTTGACATGGATCTTTGTTTCCTGGGTGTACTCAGATGGTGTGTGGCGTGCACGCGCGCTCCGCGACCGGCGGCGACTAAGAGGCTTTGTAAAAACTGCATAACTTTTTGTTTAGACATGGTATTTCTCCATCTTTTGATAACACTAGATGGGGTTTTACGTTAGGTATATCTGCTCTAGTTTCATGTAATCCTTTTCACTGATGAGTTATGAAACTGACCACAAACTGACTGCTTACATTACAGTGAAAAATGACCTCTTCAAGACACTGCTGTGTACTTTTGCCACAACGAATGGTTCTCTATTTGTGATTCAGTCCTAGACACATTTTTCTTGTTTACCATGCCAAGCACAGCTCAGGGGCCTTTTGTTATGCTGCCAACCATAATACAAAACCATACCCTGTGAGATCGCCTGTGATAACGCTTTCAGCTAAACACTACAATCTTTTTTTCTCTAGACTGGGCCGAAAATGTCAGAGTTTAAGGTGAAGGACTTTGATAAATACGAGTTTAAGCCATCACGGATTGTGTCCAGTATTTGCACGATCTACACAAACCTGGCATCGAGTGACTCATTCTGTGCGTCCATACCCGCTGATGGTCGCTCCTATTCTCCATCACTATTTCCTCAAGCCGAACGTGTCCTCCGTAAAATCAACGCCCCAATCAACCAGATCCAAGCTTTCTCTGACTTCAGCCAAAAGATTAAGGTAAGAAACCTATGTCACATACCAAATGGACACGATTTTATTGAATTCACCAGGCGGTGAACTATAGCTTTGTGTCTGAAAAGTCATTCGAACGTTTTTCAGTCTCACAGTAAATAAAAAACTGAGCAGAAAGGTGATCAGTGAAAAAATTGTACCGAAAACGCTGCAATTATTCACAGTACGATAGATCGTATGGTGTATCTTTCTTGGAATTAGCCTGAAGCATTGTGCAACTGGTCCCTATTCTTCGCTTGTTGCTAGAAAGCTATATGAACTTTAAATAATCTTTTCATTCGAATCGCTTGCACGCCCATAGATGTACTAGTTTGTATACACATCTTTTGTTAGCCTTGGCCTTTTTTTGTAGTAGAATTCATAAGCCTGGCTGAGCAGCCATCCCGAAACAAAGGCATTCTGATGTTAATCCCAGTTTCTGCTTGGCTTTCGGAAAAGACATTGTTTGCTTTTGCCAATGAATTTTTGATTTGATTCTTCAATTCCATGATCGATAAAATGAACCTAACCCGATGTACTTGTGTGAATAGCAAAACGTATTTTTTTATTGGTAGCACCTAGAGAAGCAGCAATCTGTGGAGGATGATCTTGTTTCCATCGCGCCTGAGGAATTCATTGATCCTATAATGGGGAGTTTAATGCTTGATCCCGTCATCCTACCCAGCAGTCACATGATTGTAGATAAATCTACCATTGCAAGACACATTCTCAGGTTAGTGGCTGGTCCTGTTACAGTTACATGTTACTGACGGGATTGTATAGTTTGACTACCGAAAGAATGTCAATATGTTGCTGCACTCACAAATTCTGGAGTCCATGGTCTCACCTAATGGCAATTAACCACGCAGTCTACTGCCCTGACATTGTTGTGAGCTAGTTTTCGTCTTTCTGTTTACTGCATTGTAACCGTATTGTTGAGCTAGTTTTCAACTTGATGTTTACCACATTGTTACTCAGACGAATGGCTATTTTGAGTCAGAAGTCTGGTAGCGCACTCATTTTGATTGCACACTCGATTCAACCAGCTTTCTCATCGTTGTAGTGACCAGACAGATCCATTCAACAGAAGCCCGCTATCCCTCGATCAAGTCAAACCTGATGGGCAGCTCAGGCAAAGGATTGAGGAGTGGAAAACTGCTCAAATAAGGGCGCGTAATGAATGAAGTCGGTGTTCATAAACCAACCGGTCGATAGTACCGTCAGATGCAGCCAACCATCTGATAGAACAATAACTTATCTTCTCTTTTTAAAGAGCAATAAATAAATGGTCCGACAGGAGCAGGATGTGAGATTGAGTTGTAGTACGCCTACTAGTATAGTTGACCCAAGTACCTAAGTTATTGAAGAATTAAACAACTCCTGTATACGTCATGGCCATCGCAAGCTAAAAGGTCATGTGATGTAGTTTCAGTCCATCCGGAGAGGTGAGCCGAAGCTTTGCTCACATGATCAGTTTTACTTTTAGGTGTGTTCACTTGCCAACTTGTTAATATAATCACAACAAAAGGAGGACGCGTATAAACCTTCCTACGGATAGGAATACCCCAAAAATACAAAAATAATCCATGCACAATAAACTTCCGCCAGCTAGCCCAGCAACAAAACTACATGACATGGCATTGATAAAATAACAGTGACACTCACTGCTGGTGGTGGCAAATTGGGATAACTGGTCAATAAAAATATGAAACGGATTGTGTAACTACAGAACAATGGCAAAAATATTCAATGGACCCCTGAGTGGTAGAAGTTGAGGATGTGAATAAAATAGGCGATATTTATAGAATAATATTCCTGTACATGTACCTCTACATGTGGCAAGGGAAAATAGAACAATGCAGGCGTGAATATGTCATGAATTCGATAACCAACTCCATAGAAAAAACGTTGACTGGCTCATCCTGAGGACACGTTTTAGTGAACAGGTTGGCTCGGAGTCTTAACATGTGGCCACTCAACTGGAATGAGTTTTGCAGCACTATCCGATTTAGCATTTCCACTTCATGCTGTCATCCAGACTGAATATTGACTGAAACTAATGCATGCTGAAAATATCTTTCAACAAAGGTTCCATATCCTGGGGCGCGACCTGAGCCACGTGCTGTGCGGACATCTCCCCGTAGCTGCGTACATCCGTCAGTTTTAGCAACAGCTTAGGATAAAGCGTGCTCGCCTCGTGGAAGCTATATTTGCTTCTCATATACGCCTGTAGCAGCATTGAGTATCTACCCTCGGCATTTTCCACCACCTTTTTGTTGGTCAGCCCGGGCCGGTCTCTCGAGAAAAGATTTATTATCATGGCAAGCACCATGGTTGGTTTGTCCCATTTCGCTGCAGCATTGAAGCTTTCTATAAACCTCATATGTTCAGTAAATAGCTCTTCGCCCAGTCCCTGACTGATGAAGGAGATTTTGAGATATTTCTTCTCTTTGGAATTGATATCCTGTACAGCAAATCCACCCACTTTTGGATCATACTGAATGGCAGACCGCAGCACCAGTGTCTCCATGATACCGCCCTATAAAAAAGCGCCAACGTCTCTGGTTACCATCACTGTTAGTCTGATGAGTTATGCAACCAGTGGAGCAACAAGATTACAACCACTTGGCTTTCAAAGAGATTAATGATGAATCTGGCACTTTGCGAGTCAATGACCTAAGGACCAAGCCCTGAGACATTTAGAGGAGTGAATAGCATTTTGTAGCTTTTCATGACACCTCAGTCGGAGATGTCAAACATTTCTCACCTTTAGTAGCTGAACTTGATCATCTTTACTAAGAGCTTTAAATTCCGGCAGTGTTTTGACAAACTTAATCAGACGTTGTATAAAACCGTCGGCCATATTTAATACCTAAAACACCCAATATTGATATAGTTCAGTAACCCAATACACAGCTTTCCTGATAACGGAAAGAAAAGTTCATGCGGCCTTCTGATAACAAAGAGAAGCAACAACTTGATGCAATCCAGCACTGGCATTTACTTACATCTTCAGGTCGACCGGGGTCATCTGTCAGCTTATTGAATTCTGTACAGTCGATAGAATAACCGCGATCATTCATGTCCTTTTTCTCGATTTTCGGCTGCTGCTGTTGCTGCTGAGCGAGTGGGTGATTAAACATACTTCCCATAGCCCCACCCATCATATCTCCCATCATTCCTAGAAGACACACATGCACAATAGCCAGTCGCAAAAACATGAACATTCATATTCGTCATTAACCTAGGGCCGACGCCATGGTAACTAGCTACAAGTACTAACTGGTCCTAGAGATACTGTTTTAGCTCGTTTAAATATACCGAGCTGAACCACTCAAGCAGAACCACACTAGACCAGGAAGAGCAGAAAACTGCGTACCTGGCATCATGCCACTCATAGATGACATATCGTACACGGCGGCACCGCTTGATTCGGCCGCAGCCCCTTTATGCCGAATGGGTAGATCTATCATGCTATGATCCTCCATTATTTTAAGAATTTCTCTTTCGTCTTCTTCCGATAGTGGTATGGGTGGCATGTCTTGGTCCTCTTCAATTGGTCCGCTATTTGATGAGTTTGAGTCAGTGGAAATGAGTCGTGTGGAGTCGGCCATCATTGAGACTGCCTGTACACAGAATTCGAGCCAGTAAATTGTCAGCATAGTGCAGTAAATGACCCATAAGCATCCCATAGCTATAGATTAGAGAATCACTCACATGGGCAGTTTCGTTAGACTCATCCTTTGATCTTCGTGTCAACTTCTTTCGCTTTTTCAAAGCATCTTCATCTATAAACAGTAATGGCTTTAGCTATCTACTGTCACAACCCACAAGGTCTTTATAAACTCTTCCAAGAATTATCCCCAACAAACTTGACACAAAGGAAAATATTTTCCTATCAAAACTATGCCCATGTGAGTAAAACAACAATACAACTGAAATTCTATACGCGGAGTGGTCATACGCTGAGAGATTTTTCCCAGTCAACAACCCATTGTCAAACATTTGAGGTCAATGACCAGACTTGTCAAATCAATGAGAAGCATTATATAGTGGATACGCCTGACTGCCTCCTAGTGTAGCCTACAGTCATTTCTACGAATGAGACCGAGTTAGTGGGTGCATCGCAGTACAACTTTGCTCTAGACAAGGTTTGAGTGTCGGGACTTACCTAAGATCCATTCTTTGTGCATGTTTACTGCAAAGCATTTCTTGAGACGACATGTAGTGCAGAATTTTCTAGTGAAGTGATCAATAGTACAGTTGTCTTCAAAATTACATCGTAAATCTTTGTTCTTTAAAGCATTACGCCTGAAGAAAGCCTTACAAGATTCGCAAGTGATGGCGCCAAAATTATAGCCATTTGCTTTATCTCCACACACCTGGCAACAAATGTGAGTAAAGTCAAGGCCTGTAATGAGGTCATTGACACTATCAGGCAAATAACCAAGGGATAATGTACCCAGTCAACTAGATCAATTATACTTACAGCACATAATAAGCCTTCCTTATTGGCTAGTTTTTGGCGTCGGCGACGTTCCTTACCGCTCATCTCCTCGGACTCCGAAGCCTCTTCTTTGACAACACCCGCATCTTTCTTTCTAGCATCAATGTCTGTCTGTCTGTCTGTAGTCTGCAAGAAACAAGCATTCAAGGGGTCTATTAGCTGCAGCCACCAGTCATGATTGGATGCCAGTGATGATTGTAGGGCATTATTGTGGTTAGGTTTCGAGGAAAAACGCGGTGGATCCATCCGGAACAGGTAATGAGGGAGTGAGGGAATTCTCTGGAGAACCTAGTTAGAATTCAATACCTGCGGTTCCGTAATAGCTAAAGATGGTAGGTTGGCAGGCTGCTTTGTCTGAGAATTGAACATTCCGTTGAAAGAGAGCTCTTGCGATTGGCGACAACCAGAGAAGTCTACAGCTTCAGTCTCAACGGACATGTTGGAATGCTCATGGGAGTCCTTCTGTATATTGGCTGCTCCCTGAAGCATGCTTGATGTTATTTCATCTAAACTTCTGCAAATAGCAATTTTCTTGGGATTTCAAGAGAACCGCTGACAAGACCACAATAACCCTTCCCCATACTAGAGGCTAACCAAACAACAGAATTCTATGACATCATTCCAGTTGCCACCCGAAAGTATTGAATATTCAGTGGTTACTATCAACAACTTGATAAAAAAATCTAGTGTCAAACCAGTTACTTTCGACATATTACAAGTGTAAAATGGGTCAGGTTTGGTTCGCCTAAACAACTGCAATATGTGAAGTGACCGTTTGTACTCTACTAACCTAGTTATTAGCTAGAAGTGCTTATCAGGGCAGGTGTTTGCTTTGGCTCTTACATTAAGCAAAGGTCAGTAAGTGTTAGGGTGACTGACCTCTTTGGCTTTTATCTCCAACAGGCGTACTATAGTTGCACTTAGTGGTGACCTAGCTAATGGTTCAGTTCACTACAAACACAGCTGCGTTCTGGGTGCCAACGTCGGTGCCAGTGTCGGGCATAATAGCCAGACAAATCGCTCATTTATTTGAACTCATTCTCTGCGTTCAACAATGTACTACTTGTATTGCTCAGTGTGACTAGCCGTATAACACAGGTGAAGCCATTTCGAGCTCCATATACACCCGGGACGATGTCTATTTTTCCAAGAAAAAAATACTTTTTAGCTAGCATCAGTTTCTACAGTGAGAACTTATGCTGTGAGACTATAGCCAGCCGACCCTTCCTCTAGTGGTATTACACCATCAGACTGTCAACCCAAGAGTTGTCCCAAAATCCAACCGGACTTTAAAACTATAAGCCAACCAGGCCCATTTATGCATGTATTCCTCAGACAGATTCTTCCATTGATTTGCCATTTAAAAACCTGCAGTACTGGTCCACTGACTGGTCCACTGACTGGTCCAGTCAAGAAGCTAAACAGACTATATTTTATAATTACTTGGATCACTTGATATTTGATAGGCTTGTGATACACAGCAGACACAGGAAAGGCGTAACTGTTCTTGGTGCTGACAGCCCATCAAGCACAGTCAGTTACAACATTCAGATAACTGTCTTCCCTAACAAATACAAGTGCATGAGGCAATCCGCAAAAGTCCCTAACACTTCCGAGTCTCTATCTTTATTGACCGAACTGTATTGACGGACCGCCAGATTAAGTCACCGCTAACTCGCCCTACTTCATTGCCGAAATGTGGGACATGCATGTATTACCCATAACAGAACCTAACTGACTAGGTAACATGCCGCATTTCAGGGGAAACCAAACTCCTAGTACACTCCCTTGTAGCGCAGTTCAGCAGCCCTCTGTAACGCAGATGCATATAGACTTCGAGTTTAGAGTTACTTACAGTTTGCGCTTTTTGTACATAGGTAGACTTAAATCCAATACTTGTAAAGACAAATCCCTGAAAGGTCTCTGTGCAATAAACATTGCCGTTAGTAGTACACAGTGTACTACTAGGCCAGCGCGTACCAGTACTGAATAGGCTGATTAGTGCGCTCCTAGCTAGCACTATTGTGAGAATAGTACTTTAGGGAGAAGTAAATGGTCAGACCGCCCTCTGCTGATTGGTTAGTTAAATGGCTTTGGCCAGTTAGCAGGCATACTGGGAGCGGATCCAATAGGGCTATAGACATCATTAAAAGGAAACTATCGCTAATGTTAAATGGACCAGTGACGGATCTATGTCACCGAGTGTATGAATACGCCGATTATGCAGGATCCTGTTCAAGTCTGATGTAAGCGAAGCAGTGGCTTGATTTCACTTAAATCAGTGACGGAGCTGGGAGCTGGTAAAAGTCACGCAAGCATTCGTAAGCGTTTGCGAACAAAGAACATACAAGCTCCTAAATAGATTTCCTGGAAACAGGCTTCTATTCCAAATAACAAAAGCACTACTCTCGAACCTATTACCATAGTGATCAGCATCAAGACTTTGTACAGTCTATGGTACCTGGGAAACCATAGTTTGGTATGAAGTAATACCATATATACAGCTAGAGCTCCTCCTAACCATCATGCATCAAATGACAATCGAGGATGGTCGAAGGCGCGTAGAAATCGGGGGTCCGCGATACACAGTATAATGCATTGTAAGTTTAAGATACATTTGGAATCAGAATACTATCGTGTTAAAGGTTACAATTAGACTAATATTATAAACCGGACCTCTGGTTGAATAGGCCTATTATGTAACACTGGACAAGAAATGAGGGGAAAAGGTTAGTGATCTGACGAGTGCTTGGCGGTGGTGAACATCTACAGCGATATGAAGTTAATGAAGCAACTTCATGTCGTGTCAAAGTCAGACTGATAGCGCGGCCATTCACCCTACACGGGAGCAAACTCAATCATGCTTTACATACAATAACAGCAGTGTTCACTAGGATTCATAACACAGATTGCAACCAGAAGCGATGCTACCCAACTACAAAAAGTTGTTCTACATGTTTAATAGTTGTCTTCTCTTTCTAAAAGCAATGATCTGACAACTTCAAGCTACCAAGAGACCGGTTTGGCTTATATAGAAAAGTGCGTGATATAATTGATGATCAAAAGTATAGAGGAGCATTCATGTTTCTGGCAATTAAACAAGATATGATTAACTTATCTAAGAGTCATATAACCTCCAAATAAAAAAGCAAGAACAAAGACTGAGGCCTGGCTGAGAGAAGCGTGTAGGTAACCGGACCGTTCACATGACCAACTCGGTGCTTTCCAGAGAAAAAAGGAGGCAGTCTAGCTGCATCATACAGCCTTATTAACCATACATATAATCAGTAAAAGCACAGATAATTATACAACATTGTCAAATGTAGATCTATTGAAACTAGCTACTCTACATGTATTATAGCTATTTGTACTTTTATAATAAACACCAACATGGGTATTTTCTATTGTGAATGATAACAACACAGCAAAAAACATACTACCTTCAGCTGAATCTGTTTCTTTTCGCAACAACCTTACATATAACATTCATATAAATATACACATGACCAAAACCTTGTCCAGCTAGTTTTCAACTAATCATACTCGTAACCTACACTGACAGTACGCAAATCGAGTCCCACAAACTTTTATTGTGAAATGAATTTAGTATCAAATTCTCATTTTAAGCTTATTTCCAGACTGAGAAAATGCTGTGAAATAAAAGATTCACCCCCTCACAGCATCGAGTAGAACTTAGAATTGAACTTAAGATTGGAGAAAACTTGAGTTATAAGATGTGCTTTGCTGCTTTTCCCTAGCCCTAAATAGAGGCCGTTGCGTTCGGGACTTGTGTAACTACAAGTCTAGTGCGCACCTGCAAGAGGATTTTCCAAACATCAGCGTGTAAGCCGAGAAATCAACGCAAACGCCAACAGCTCGGTGTAAATTTCCTATCTCAAGGCCAATTTTGGTGCATCGGCGGTCTGAAAAGTATGTCGCCGAGGGCTCCAAGTATGCGCATTGGATCGGGCTATATCTAAGCTTCCATTTGATCTGGGTATTGGGTTCATTTGTACATGATAGGTTTCAGAATCTACAAACAAGTGAAGTCACTTTTGCCCATGTCATATCCCCTTTAAAAAAAATTAGGGAATTGGCAAATGTCATACTGTAGGTCCACCAATGCTAATATCCCTGCCAAGAAAACTGCGGTTTGCTCAGAGGAGAACCTGTCACTTCGGCGCTAAGCATAAACCGTGTGAAAAACGCGAGCTCAAGGCGGGTAGCGGACTAGTTCGTTACCAAATAAGCCTTAGGCAAACCAAATACCCATTGATGAATTTCGAAACTACTTTTGAGAGGTTTAAATAACTGAGCTTCATTCTCATCAATATCAAATTGATTAGAGCAGTTCTTTGTTTCAGTCAAAGCAGTCCAACGTCGATGACCCTCGGGCAAGCAGCTAATATACTTGTGATACCAGCCATGCCAGCATCGCCTATCGCAAGCAACTACTCCTCAACGAACAGTGGGCACCATTGGCAGTGTATGGCAAGAGAGCGCCCCTTCGAAGGAAACTACGGGGCCAGCACAAACACGCAAAGCGAAAGGCTATGAAAGCGAACAGTCGGAAATGCCAAGCGGCGTACGCGCGGCCTTTGCTTGAGCCCGCGGGCTTTAGCCAATTGGTTCTAGTCTTCGACCTCTAACTCAGACTGTTGTTACCACCGGCTGTCAATAGCAACGGTGCTGCGTTCCTACAACTATCAACGACCTCTAGCGGAGAAGGCCACTGGCTGAATTTGCTAATTCAGCGCTCGCGAAGTTCACAACAACCGCTGACTGGCTCACACCGGTGTTGGACCTACTTCGAGCAAGCAGGCACTAACGGCACACCAATTTAACGCCGCGATGCGCGGGATCTACCCGCTCGCGTGCAGCCCCAGGTGTAGCGTAATCCGTTTTCCCACCCACTCTCCGCACATCGGACATTGGGGCACGCGCCGCTGTAGCCAGGTACGTCTTGCGAAAGGCTTAGCATGGGCTGGTTTTGGTACCCCTGTAGAAGTAGACCCCTTCTCAGAAACTAACTACATTACGTTTACTTCGGAGGGGTGACGAAACAAACCAGCAGCTATGTAACTAAGTCGTAAAATTACCAAACAGCTAAACAGTCAGCAGCTCTCTATAGAACCATGCAACTGGCATAGTCCAGTAGCTACTGTGTGATTACACGCCCAAACCACAATAACCACCAGATCCTTGGTTGGTCAATCAGCTGAAGTCCTCGTTCTCTCAAAGCGCTCAGAACAACCGGTTGTTGTCCCATAGGAAATGCCCTGGTGGTGATTGTGCGCACAACCTGCTATTGAACATGATCAACCATGAATAGATGAGAAGCTGTCTTAATCACAAACCCACGCTAGCATTGCACACCTCAGGTTCACACTATCGACCAGACAATACTTTCGATGTGAATACATACCACGAGGGTATGGGAAAAAGTAGTACTAGGATAAATTCACAGTGCACAAAATTTTTTTTGTGTCAATACTTCAATTTTCAATTGGTTTGCTCCTGCAAATACTATCCCAGACCCAACAGCTCGGACTGTCCTATACAATCTCTGCGGTGAACCGAAATCAGACAGCTAGTCCAGTTCGGGATATGTCACTGCCCGCGCTTACCTTATAACCTCCATGTTGTTTGCAAGGCCTTCTTCGGCAGGTCGGGTCCTATAATGGTCTGCCATACCTTTCTCCTAAAACGACAAACAAAAGTGTCCACTGGCCAATTGTGCAGCTAACGAGTAGTAGTAACTAATCGCTCTACTTCCAACAAAAGGCAACACAAGACTTTAATCCAGCAGCCTTTTGAACTGGTGAAACAATCCTACTGCTGGCAACTGCCCAAGTAAATCTAAACCGCCTGGGCTAAACGCACTCCTGGGAGTAAAAAAAAAATGACTCACTGTAGCGATCCCCACAGAAACAAGGGTACCTACTGACCCAGTCTATCAGCCTGAAAGGTCATTGAAAAAGTCAGGCCTGTGATGCCCAGAGCCTAATGATATGATGCATGGCGCATATGGAAAGTTGACTGGTAGAAACTAGGATTAGCGGCACACTCGGATAATTGCTGTGTTCAACAGCTCGAAAGGATGGCGCAGATGAGCCTGAAGGAACGCCTTCCTTCTGGGTGTACATCTAATATATAATATATAATCCATGGATTTGCATCATCCTCTTGAGTTCTAGCGGACTTATAAGAGCACAGATTTATTCACGCCTTACAAACAGCGAATTCAGGTCGGCAAACACAAAACACCCTGCTAAAAATAGTTCTTTAGCCATGGGACTTCATTTTATTTTTGACTAATAATAAATACCAGCTCATTCAGGGTCTAAATTAGGCTAAAAATGATAAGTTAATAACATTAAAACTAATAAAAGCAGCACAAAAATGAGGTTGCATCAGCCCTACAGAAACCCAAAATAGTGTGAGATCACCAGATCGCATCTGATGTAGTCCGTCGTTTTCAAAACAACATTACATACAGGGTTAATTCTACTAGCTCTACATCATTCGGTTTAATACCAAAATTTGGGGACCCAGAGAGTGCCAGTTAGTCAGCAGGTGAGGTTTGTAACATGACATTGCCGGTTCAAATTCATTTAAATTATTGGAATAAAACACGTGCTATGCACAAAATGTTTTGTTCTTTTGGCGCACTCAACCAATATAATTAATTATTCAACCAGAAAACTGATACTTTCGTGTTACTAGTTACTCATAGAAACAGAATGTTAGGTCTATGACGGTCACACTCCGCCACCTACCATTCAATTTATAGATGACAAATGACAAAAACATTGCACCTGGCAATGGTCTTACCTGGCAATTGTCTCATTTATTTAATCAACTAAGGTTTAATTAAATTCATTTACAGCTTCAAACACTAAGGTTATTGATTTACTAGCAGGTCAACATTTTACTTCAATATCTTTCCCATTAGAATTGTAAATGACCAAGTCCAACGCTTCGAGAAACAATAACTGGTAGTGGTAAACTTAACAGAGTGGTTCTACTACTGTAGCTATTCAGTGTACTGCCATCACTAGTACTACTAGTCTACAGTGGCGAGCACAGAAATATTTGGAATCGGTGTCTTGGACTTTTGGTCAGTGATAATTATTGTGATAAACAACCTAGTTATGGGTATTGTGGAGAGGGAACCAAGTGGTTTTAGGATCACTGTAAAACTAAAAGTAAAACAACCCATCACTACAGCGTGCTAGCATTAATTTGGTTAGTCACTTAGGACATATACGAGAGGTTACTGGTTAGTTAGTTGGTTGCTTGGCTGGTCAGGTAGTTAGTTGTGAGATCTAATGGGTGTCGCACAACAGCGCAGCACTATAGGTTGCGTGCCACTGAGTCTACTAGTTATTCTATAGTACGAACACAGTAAAGTAATACTAATATTGAACATTGAACAGCTCGTTTTTATTCTGGCCCAACTAGTAAATACTATAACTTAGAAGTTAGCTATTAGTAATAACTAACTTCCAACTTAGAAGTTAGCAAGTGAGTAACTAGTAAGTAAGTAAATAGTAAGTAATACTTAGTTATATATAGTTATAGTATACTACTACTACTAGTACTACTATTTTAGTATTTTACTACTACTAGTACTACTAGTAGTAGTAAAATACTAAAATAGTAGTACTACTACTAGTACTACTACTAGTTGGGACAAAATTAAAAACGAGCAGTTCAATGTTTTGTAACCATCTCTTTTCCTGCTTAATTTGCCCACTACTAGTAACACTATGTTGCATAACACAACAACCAGAGTACTTAAACAACAAGTATTTTGTGATTGAATAAGTCAGCGACCGCACAACTTCAGTCTGCACTAGTCCTAGACTAGCACTAGGTCTAGAGTAGTCTGATCGGTAGTCGGGTCGCTACTTTACGAGCATCAGAATGTCAAACGGAGTAATAAACCGAACAACTGACCTTGTACTAACAGCTACGATCAGTTCAGCAAGCTTCTAGGAATGAGGTCACAAAATTTTAAAAAGTAAACGTTCACGATATGTGCGAATAAAACACAGTAGTCAAATTGAAATTTTACAACTTGTGGATCCGAAAACTAAAAAGGGACCGAGTACCAATTTGCCGTCAACGCTGATTGGATGACAGATCTGCATCCCGAGTTTGTTTGCGCTGTCCCCTATAAGGGAAAATTGAGCTACTGTTACGCAGTGAAATCCTGTCGTTTTCTAAGTATTTTACCCCAAACTTTAAGTTATAATTGTAAGTTCAATAAATAAACTAGTTTATTTGATAGTGGGAAGGCTTTAAGACGTAGACTACAAAAAGCGTGACTGCGGCCTATGAAGCTGATCTATATTCTGGTACAACCGGTGACAATGTGAATGAAAATTGAACTTGTAGTACTATAAATAATATCTCCAAAGAAGCCTACTAATCACAACTCGTTACCTGCTCTTACTCTTAGTAAGAGTCTTCGACTTACTTTTTCACTTAGTCTTACCTACTCCTAGTCTTACTGAGCTAGTATGGCTTTGACGTCTCTTTTCCTAATAAACTATAAAGTTAGCCAACTAACCTGAAAATAACATTAACATGTCATATGATATGCTCATGGACTTCACTATCATCTATGACTATCACTATGACTATGGTCAATCGCAATTGTGGTTTTACTTTTAGTTTTACGCTGACACTGACAGTTCAACTTATCATGTCTTGTAGAGTTCAGAGTTAACAACAATGGACAAGCTCCGCAATTTGAGTTCAAATAAAAAAAACCCGAAGAACAAAGGTAAGCATCAAGCTGATTCGGCGCCTTATTAACATTATCCGTAGGGAATCTGCAACATTTGGACAATTGATGAGTATGTATTGCATAATTGATAATAATTCATAGCGGGTTTACACTAGAGCGGCATGGAGAATGGCCCGCACGGGTGCCTACACAAGCAGCACCGCTGTCTGCGCTGCTCTCCGCTCAGATGGGCGTCGACTTCCGCCTATCCAGCGACACAGTGCCACTATGAGCCGACGCTGCGTGCACTAGTTTTCCAAGCGGCGCAGGCACAGTGACCAATTAGAGCAGCAATCTTATTTGCTTCGGATAGATTTCCGCTTCCGGTGCTTAGGTAAAGGGCGAAGTTGGTAGAGCGGCAAATTCAAATCTGCAGAGTCATTGGTTGCCGCTTATCCGACGCTGAAGAAATAGCGCATGCAAGATGGTCGTTCTTCCGCTAGATCACCGGAAGCTGGCGCCCACTTGGCGGCTATTTTGACTAGTCTCAACTCCACTTAACGGGTCATGGTAGTATTAAATATAGGTACTCAATACATTTTTCCTGTTAGAATAAAAATTGGTACTGTGTAGCTGTTGCCCAAAATAAAAGCCGTATGAAATTGTACATTGAGTTGCAAGCGCACCTCTCATTCAACTCTGTTGCACTAGACAGGATTGATAAGGTTCTTTTTATCGAATATTTCGAAACCGATACACTTTTTTCTGGATCTGTTACAAATACCTGATACTCTCAGTGAGAATAACGAATCCGATCCTGATACTCTATACACCATACACTCACAGGGGATGTGGCATAAAAACGCCAGACTTACCAAATAAAAAATAAACAAGTGTCATCGAATGAGTCTTATTTCAACTATTTGGGAGTTCTTTTCTTCATATTCAGTGTAAAAAGAACAAGAATTGTAGTTTTTTAAGATAACGAACTCGATCTGTTTTTTGGAAATGCATCGCTGAACCTCCCCCCCCCCACACCTCCACTGGGTGGACTAC
>Ga0224511_10000814_pt1 | contig 16689 bp, 5 predicted proteins | sample SF_May12_sed_USG_2_FD_169988 | JGI IMG/M metagenome (GOLD analysis project Ga0224511, IMG submission 169988) | Sediment microbial communities from San Francisco Bay, California, United States - SF_May12_sed_USGS_8_1 | ecosystem: Environmental > Aquatic > Marine > Sediment | place: USA...
CACTTTCAATGATTTTCTAACCCCCCCCCCCTTGACAAAGTCCACGCCCCCCTAAGACCAAATCCTTGATCCGCCACTGTAGAGATACGCAAATATTAATGGTCTCTACAAACGTTCATAAACACGCGGCTAACTTCCCCCACTAGGAATAGTACGGAATTTAAAATAAACTGTGTTACAGCTTTGCATAGCAGGTGTGTTAAAAGAATCATTGTGTTGCACATAAGGCTTTTTAGCCAACACAATGACAGTGCTGATGGCAACCATAACCTATACATTTGCTACTCAAATATACAAACTGAATATTATAGTCTTTATACTTCTTTGTATTTGAACTAATATAATCACATCAACGTTAATTTTCTGTTAGATGGGATTCCAATGTCGAATGTGAATGCAACACAATCCAGCGTTTACAATTCTTGCATTGCCGCCCGCGCTGTGGATGACACAATGTATTCATTGGCGGTGGCCAATGACGCCGTTCTGTGCCAAAGATGCAGCGTAACAGGCGACCACAGTCCGTCATGGCTACAGCTGGATTTAAAGAAGCAATATGTAATTCATACAATAAAGGTTTACGGAAGAGAACTAGGTAATGTGGAATAAACTAAGTCATATACATTATATTGACTGTTATAGGGTTGCATGATTTAAAAATAACTATTTACCATTGCTTATATTTACAAATGAATGTGGAACATATTTTATGTGCTTCTAACTTGCCCTTTACCACACCCGAAAGACAAAAAAGTAAACTGAACACTAAACAGTATCGCCATTCTTGCAGATAAACAGAGTATCGGGATACAAGTGCGGATTGGAAATATATCTGACACATCTAATGCATCCGCATACGTAACACAACATACCATAACCACCTCTGACCACACCAATGGTATCGATGTCGTGTTGGCTATTCCTCGACTTTTCCAGTACTTGCTGTTTTGGAAAAACGCTCCTTACATGGCAATTTGTGAAGTACAGATTTTCCCAGCAGGTTGTATATTTTTAAATGTCGCGACATGTTTCTGGTCACCCATCAAAAATTATGGTGGTAATTTAGTGACATAACTTCAAACCACAATCTTTTATAAAAGTAAATTTCTCTGACATAATAATAATCACGCTTGTAAAAACAAACTAATTATTATGACAATTCACACATTTTAAAGAAATTAAAGAAATATTGAAAATTGTGTAGATAACCATCTCTTCATTCTTCATTATTAAACATATGTTTGTGGCAAGGAAATTACTCTAGCTATCATTGCAGATTAGCTGCGGTCGCACCGGTTTAGTCTTTGGTTAAGGACCTTTATTTCTGGTTCATTGTTCATGCGTTGCAATAGTAAAAACTTTCTTAAATAATCGATCGCGGCACTCGATAGCTGTATAAATGGTGCTTTGATTAAATCATTCTTTTTGAATGTGAGTAGATTGCGATAACCGTGGTAAAGCATTTTTATTGTATATTATAGTATGTCCAGAGCGACACTACGGTGACAAGTGTGCAAATGAGTGCCACTGCGCGAACACGACTAAGTGTGACGTAAACAATGGCACGTGCGCTGTTCCAGGATGTGCAATGGGATGGACAGGAGATGCCTGCAATACAGGCACGATTGTCTTCACTTTAAGTTATAAAACTAAGTATTTGTTTAAAGTTGATAATCAAATAATACAACGTAAACAAAAAAAGTTAAAAGAAGACTTAAAAAAAACCATTTCATTTATGTTTATTAATTTACATATTTATTTTAGGCCCTAGTTTAACTTACTCCATCTCTGTAACGTCAACACTTTCAAGTACTTACATGACTTGTTTGGCATCGCGGGCGACCGATGGTAACCTATTACGAAAAAACACGTCAGATGACACGCTGTTGTGTGGAGCATGCAGCATCACAAGCGGCACAGAACCACCGTGGCTTCAGTTAGATCTGGGACAGAAGTTTCTCATCAATTACATAAAGGTTTACGGAAGAGGTAACGTAAACATCTTATCATAATTAAACTGATGAAAGGGAAAGCTCGCATAAAGCATAGCCTTCACGATAAAACAGCAGCCTGTTCATAAGACCAACAAGATATGCAATTTTATTAAAATATTGGTTTCATAAAACTGATAAAAGTTTTAAATCTCCATGAATGGTCACTTTTTTGTGTCAGGTCGATTTGTTCGTTTTCATATTAAACGGTTTTATATATATCTGTAAAACAATTATAATATTATACCTATCCCTCGTACTATACTAAAGTATAAAGGGCCAATGTAAAATAACAATACCACGTATCAAGATTGAGTTAAATCAATCGTTATTTATCTCCAAATTTAACAAATACCCGGCACATTACTGGTGGTATGACAAATACTTACGCCTGTTGGTTTTTTTTCCCTAGACCTCATTCAAGCAACCTAAAGGAGGTTCTACTTCAACGTGTCAAAATAGTTTGTTTTTTCTAAATGTCTGTTGCATCATGGTGTTCTACGTGTTTTTGTGTTGTTATGTGTGTTGGTTTTTGTACGGGCCATTTTGTCATGGTGCCCTTAAACTTGACATATCTACATTGTTTACAACATTCTTTCTTTGAAAATATCTTCAATTTATTTTTACCACATTACGTTATTTGAAGTCGATAGTAAAATGTAATTTGCGAATAAAGACGTAAACGTGTTAATTCAAGCATATCATTTATGAATACCTCAATGCGAGTAAACGGTCTAGAATTAAATTGATATAATTGTATGTGTTTTGGATTTATTGGCTATTTGTGTCGCTTATTATTTCATGACTGATATACTGATATAAATTCTTGAAGACTGAAAACATATTACCATTATACTTGTTTTGGTCTTAAAATAAAATTGATTTTTGTATTTTTAACTGTTGTATATGTACATGTATGTGAATACATATGCTAGTGAACATTCTTTTAGTTAACCACATTCAAAGTGAAAATCTAATCGTCCTCATTGGCAACACGACGAACACACAAGCGGATGCACAATGGGATGTCGTGGGTGACATTGGTCGCCGAGATTACGGCAGTGGCACATTATTACATTTTAATACCAGCAGAGTATTGCAATTTGTTCTCATAAAAGTAAATTTTAGAACGGTCATGGCTGTTTGCGAAGTTCAAGTTTACAAAACAGGTAAATAACGACATGTGTACTATAAATAAAATAATATTATTTAATCGGCAGTGAATAAGTGGGTATATTACATGTACTGCATTCGTTTTCTTACTTTTCTGCCTTATTATTCTTTATTAGAATGTGACATTAGGCCATGCTAAATCAGAATTTTGTTAAGCGTCCGCGTGCGCGTAGGTTTTAAAGTCCTCAGTCCAATAAAAAAAAAATGTTGGTGAACTTTTCTGATATAATTCCGATTTTCTGGGATTCAGAAAAAAATACAATTACACTTTAACTTAAACTATAAACATTTATGTACTACCAAGTACTTTTGTATGTGAATACTAGATTGGATGGACATGTTAATATAACATGTACTTACGTTTATTGATATTTTGCAACATAGATCTCCAAAGTATGTTGTCGCATATGTGCCATTTATATACTGTTTACTTATATTATGATAGTATTACCGGTGTAATATAGTTCATGCCTTGGTGCATGGTACATGACAGTTATCCTTATATATGTTTGTATACATGTACTGTCCATATACATGGATAGTAATAGTCCACATTGTATGGAAATATAAGTATTCTCATTATACTTGATTGACTCCACAATTATTTCTTACTTGCACAAAAATATGTTTTGACAATATCTTCATAGCTTTGTCATTAATACAATACATATTTTACGTAAAAACACACATTTTATATTACACCATATGTTTAGGTCATGCTAAAAGTAGTCAAAACAAGTAATTCAGACCATTGTTTTATATTATGATGATGTTTTTGTGATAAATATATAAATACGTATTTCATTGTTTTTGTTGTAAAACTTTGTGTTTTTGTTTTCGGTTTGTGTGTTTTTTGTGAATAGGTACATTGGTTTGTCGAACTTGAGTTGACGCTTAACAAAATTCCAGTTTGGCTTGGCCTCATTAGTATGTCTGTATAAGTATTGTTTTATTTTCGTCTGTTTAGAATGCAATAATGGATACTATGGAGATAACTGTTCCAACCAATGTCATTGTGCGGACAATAAAGTATGTAACGTTATTGACGGAAGCTGTGCAAGTCCTGACTGTTTAGTTGGCTGGTTTGGGACGTCTTGCAATAAAGGTACTTTATTTGTTATCATAACAAGATAATCTACCTGTCAATTTGTTTAGTTGTGTATCATTGTTCTGGATATAAAATAGTATACATATTCCCAAGACTGAAGAAAGATATGGTAACTTATTCTGTAATGTAGATTGTAGATAAACAAATAAAATAAATAAACACAACCGGTTTCACATCACAGATCGTCAGGTTATTGGTATGCGTTACTAATGTCATGACGTCAATATATATCGTATAAACGAAATTGACAAGTTTAGTGTAAACGGCTTTTGTAAACGATATATTAAATAATAAGTATAAAACATTTATGCATGTAAGAAAGCACGTGTATAGTAAAACCTACATTTAATTAATTTAATCTGGTATACATCTTTTGTGCAGCTTTTGTTGAAAAGTATCCTTTGGACATGCTTAAGCAACAAACCGACTGAATATTCGGCTTAAGACGAAGATTTGTTTTCTTGTTCATAATGTCTTGATCATGTTCGGGTCTGATTTATTACTGACATTTGAATCAGAAAAAGAGTTGTGTGGTAGTCGTTGGAAAAGCACAAATGTACAACCTTTTCTTTCGTCTTGTTTTGTCAGCGTGTAGTCACGGTTTCTTCGGTGTTAACTGCACAAGCCAGTGCCACTGTTTAAACAACTCTGATTGTAATCCAGTGAACGGGTCATGCCCCAATGACAGATGTGCCCCTGGGTGGCAAGGAGACAGTTGTGAACAAAGTAATGTACACACACCTTTTAATATTTTTATTTCCACCTAATCTGTTTCATGTAAGACAACAAGTATTATATGGGTACATAGTCAATTAGAAATAGTAATCCTGCCTATGCTATATGTTAAGTTCAGTTCTTCAGCGGCGACATGCTGTGCACTTATAATTGAGAAACCGTACATTCTTATTTTAAAGATGTATTATAGATCCCTTTACTATACTTTCTCGCATGGTTATGATGAAATACAATTCACTTGTCAAATTTGTTATAATGTGTAAAAGAAAACAAGTGGTACATGTCAACATACTAGTAGTAAGGTGTGCGTACTTTGATACAGACGCACAGCAGAAGTTTTAAAAATCGTTTAAAAATACACATTTCGATAATTTATATCACAATATTGTAATATTAAAATTTTAAACTAGTGAAATGGTTTACAAAATATTGGTATAAAAGGCATATAGTTTTATTAAAGTTTTACAGCATTACATTTTTTAAAGAAACAGTTAATATCAGCTACCAGTTTACAGCAGCTATAACTAAAACGAAAATTCGTCTGTTATGACTCCATTAATGATAAAATTAAATAGTTAACGAAACATAGCGCTGTAAAGATAAATGAAACATAAATGCCGATATTACAGCTTACATTAATATCCATAAGCACTTAATACACTTTTTCACAGCATGTCCAAGCGGTACATTCGGTCAGGACTGTAGCAATAGCTGTCACTGTGCAGGAGATGACTTGTGTAATGCCACGTCCGGAGACTGTCCTGGGTTATGTGCACCAGGATGGCAAGCCAAGAACTGCAGTTTGCGTGCGTTATCTTCTACACATCTGTTAACTGGAATAATATTGTTCACTTTAAAAATGATATTGAAATGAGTTTTAAAACTCAAATCAACAAAAAAAGCTTATTTTGCATTTTACAATAATACATAAACACTACTGTTATTTAATTGTTGTCTTTGTATTGTTTCAGCATGTTTAAAACAAAGTTATGGCCCAATGTGCAATGAGAGTTGCCATTGTTTTAACAAGACAGACTGTGACAAGGTAACTGGCGTTTGTAATATCCCAGACAGATGTGAATCGGGCTGGTTCGGCGTCATTTGCAATCAAGGTAACACTTGTTTTATTCTATAACCTTTAACCAGTTCTACTATAGTCTATACTTCATTGAAATCTATTTCAAAAAGGAAAAATGGGTACTTGACATTATCTTTTTTATTCACTCTATTTAACATATGTTGAAGATGTTCCGAATACACGTGATGATATGTACGTAACGTATTGATGGTTAACATATTTGCGTCTCATTACATGATATTAATATGTATAGAATGCAGGTCTCCATATTTCGGTGACAATTGCAGTGAAGTTTGTCACTGTATGAACAACGACAGGTGTGATCACGTGACTGGCACTTGTGGAGACGAACAATGTGCTCAGGGCTGGAGAGGGGCGTCGTGCAACACAGGTTTGTACTCTAAAGCTTATCATATTCGGTATGACTTATACTTAAATAATTAATCTGTTTAACGAAACGAACGTGTTAACTGTAAAGAATTCTTATTTTCTACACCCCAGTCATGCCGACAAAAAGATCACTGCTTTGCTATTCTTCTTATTGAGCAACATAACTCGTAAGAGTACTTGATGTGTTCCTTAGTTTTATCACACCATCGTCTTTGTACAAAAAAACACGCATCCTAATACTTTAACACATACTAAACAATTAGTACATATAAAACAACAAGTACGTTTAATACGTTGAACTTCAAAACGGCCAATGTTATGGTTATAACCTAAACATACAAAACATATACTCAATGATGTTACAAACACTTTACAATTTTGTTAGATGCCAGTTTAACCTACTCCATCTCTGTAACGCCAACGCTTTCAAGTACTTACAAGACCTGCGATGCATCACGAGCGACTGACGGAAAGCTAGTACAAGAATACACAACAAATGACACACAGTTGTGTGCATCATGCAGCATCACAAACGGCACAGAACCTCCGTGGCTTCAGTTAGATCTGGGACAAAAGTATCTCATAAATTACATAAAGGTTTACGGAAGAGGTATTGTTATCATCTTAGTATTAGACTTACAAGAGTCAATTTTAAAATATTGGTCTCATAAAAGTTTTAAATGTTTATATATATATATAAACTCCAGAAAGTATTCTGCATCAAATAATGCTTGACTTGTAGCTATGTACTAATATCAAAATAGCCCATGTTTTGTCTTTTTACGACGATTTTGCTTAGAATTAAATAAAGAGAATTTGACTGCTTAACTTTAGCCTTACGTATAACACCTCTTTTGATGTTGCGACCAGTTGATCTAATGTCAGTATCATAGGAGTAAAATGTTAAATAAGTTTCCACTTATTACCTTTACAAACCTGTTGTCAGGGATACTTCATTAATCATGGATTAATTGGTCGGCTAGAGTAGAAGACCCATATATTTTTTCTGGTTTTAAGGTCAAATGTCAGGGTCTGTGGGTTAAAGGTCAGAGCCAGTAGTTCAAATAACAATGTCACTTAGGTAAAAATGTTACATTCGTTTCCGGTCATTATCTTAAAACCCGTTTAAATTACTGCTCTATATCAGTAAAATGTGATGCTTATCAACTATACTTTATTTGAAATTGCTTGCTCTAAATAACAATTTAGAACTGTGAGCGAAGTTTGTGGTAAAACATTTTACCGCTTATCGAGGTGTCTTGAGTCTATTTTTTTCACTTTGTCTCCTATTGTTACTTGACAAATATGTCATCAGTTTAATACAATTAAAGGTGTGACGAATACTTCTGCTGGTTGATGTCTCTTCGCTAGACCTCATTGATACATTTAACTTTTCTACAAATAAAGTACTTCAATAAAATTTACAAAATACATATAATAAAGAAAAAAAGATTTATGGATTTCACATTAAATTAAGGCTATTTTGCTGTATGCATAAATACAAAGTATAAAAATTAGCGGTAAACTGACTCCCCCACCTCGATTTGTTAATCTTGTTAGCCTGAACGTTTTTGATTACTTCAAACAAAAGTTAGGCCAGTTATTGTTATATTTCGTAAATGATGATATACATAAACTAAGGATAACTATATTATGTGAATGTAAACATTAAATAGGTGGCTATTCATCATGATAAAAGTGTTGTCTTAGGGCTGTTTATGTCGCCGTCCGTCGTACGTTGACATTAGTGCTTCGTAAACATTACGCGTGTAAACACTCTAGAGGCAACTAGACAACTGTTTGTCCCAATGTTTGAACATGCCTTGAGTCTGTACCATATTAATATCTAGGCGATGGTCGCTTGGTGGACAGTTTCATTTAAACAAGTCCCGAGCACACATTCACAGAAACCATTGATAACATTCGTTTAATCCAATAACAAACACAATAGCCCGAATATTACTGTAGGCAATGTAAAAGCCATTTTCAAATCTGGGTCAAATCCCGTTACTCACTAGGTCCCGAGGTTAGCTTTATTAAATATCCTTGTTAACACACCAGAAACCTCAGTGCCTAATTAATTCAATTGTGGTCAAAAATGTTTACCTTGTTAAGATTGCATCAGTGGGAAACGTAAAATATTAGAAAAATCATTGTTAACACTAAAAGGCCAAATTGTGAACCTTACAATCGTCATGTTTGCTTAAATATGTTATTGATTGATCCTTATCTGTGCTCTTGTCACAAGTGTAATCCTGCAGCCTTGTGTGCACATTTATCTGGTGGCAAATATAACTATGAGCCATCGTACCTCTTTACGCTTACCTGAGGACAATGTCCTCAAGGTTAGCTTTTGTGATGGCCCATTGTCCGTCGTCCATCGTCTGTCCGTGCAACAATTTATTTAATCAACTCATTCTCCTTAACCACTAAGTCAATTTTGTTGAAACTTTGCACGGATGTTCTATGCATACACAGTTTAATACAATTCTAACAAAATTGTTAAGATAATTAACTTATGTGCAGAACTCTGGTTCTTATGGCAACCGAAATATATTTTTCAAAAATCTTAAAATATCTTCTTTTAAAAAACCACAAGGCCTAGAGCCTTGATATTTAGTATGAAATATCATCTAGTGGTCCTCTACAAAGATAGTTCAAATTATGCCCATAGAATATCAGTTTTATATAGGGTTAGATAGGAATATCGTAAAGAATCTTCTTTGCTAAATCTACAAGGCCTAGAACCTTGGTATTTTGTATGCAACATTATCTAGTCATCCTCTACAAAGGTGGTTTAACCTATGCCCCTCTGGTCAAAAGAGGCCCCGTCAGAGGGACCCAACAATTTCATATAGAGTCATATAGAAGAATCTTTAAAAAAAATCTTGTAAAGAAATCACAAGTCTACAGCTTTGATATTTAGTTTAATAATATTTAATTGCTAACACAAATGTATAAACATAAAATTTTACACACACACGTGAAAGAAATATACTATGTATAATGATAATAATATTAACAAATGTCTGGCTTTGATATTTAGTATGTAACATCATCTCGTGGTCCCCTACACAGATTGTTCAAAGTATGCCCTTAGGGTGAAAAGGGGCCCTGCCAGGGGGCTTATCGGGTTTATATAAAGTTTTTAGGTACAACTTAAAAAATCTTCTTGTAAAAATCTACAAGGCCTAGAGCGTTGATAGTGGGTTTGCAACATCATCTAGTGGTCCTCTGTTAATAGGCTCCATTGTGACCTTTGACTTATTTCTCAGGTGAGCGATTCAGGGCAATTTGGGCCCTCTTGTTTGTTATAACTGATAACATGCTACATAATAGCAATAAAAAGCGTTTCACTTGTACAATGTTTTAGTTAACCACTCACAAAGTCAAGAGCTAAATGTCCTAATAGGCAACACTACAAACACACAAACCGATGCACACTGGGATATCGTTGGTGTTATTATGAAAATGGATAACGGCAATGGTACATTACTTCAACTTAGTCCCAGCAGGGTGCTTAGATATATTGTTGTCAGTGTCAATGTTACAACATTTATGGCGGTTTGCGAAGAAAAGGTTTACAAAACAGGTACTTACTTTATGTTTATAATATAAATAAAATTAACATTGGTGAATTGAATGTTGACTCATTGCGTTTAACTAATTTCTTTCTTATACAGTTCTCAATGGGGCAATACCACATGTTATGTATTATTAAAGTCTGGATAAGTATTGAATACAAAACATACGGAAAAAAAACAGTTTATTTTAAATGCCTGTTACGCCTTGTTCTGCGTGCTGTTCTATGGGTTTGTTTTTGTACGGGCCATTTTGTCATGGTGCCCTAAAACTTGTCCTATCTACATTGCTCGCAGCATATTTTCTTTGAACATTTCTTCAGCTTAATATTGCTTTATATTGTTATATCATTTGCTTTTGTTTAGATTGCAATAATGGATACTATGGAGATAAATGTTCCAACCAATGCCATTGTGCGGACAATAAAGTATGTAACGTTATTGACGGAAGCTGTGCAAGTCCTGGTTGTTTAGTTGGCTGGATGGGGAAGTCTTGCAATATAGGTACTTTATTTGTTATCATAACAATATGAGCTACTAAAACGTTTGTAAAGTTGTGTCTTAATTAAAAATATAGGGAATTGTCAACTTCAGAGAGCAGGCTTATCGTATTAAGAAATTAAGTTATTATATACATTATACAGTAAAGTAAGTGAGTGAATATTTATTCACACATAAAGCAGCATTGATTGTTATATAACAGTTTTTGTTAAAACCGGCTTGATCCTATAAGGTTCCAGTATTAAACAGACATTCCTATCGGAAAAGGTTGTGTGGAATCACTGGAATGGAATGTAAAGAAGAGGGCCCACGCAGCCCTGGGTCGCTCACCTAAGAGAAAGGTCAAAGGTCATAGTGGCCATTTGCAGAGGACCACTCATGTTGTCTACCAAATATTGGTAGAGGACCTCTAGAGGATGTTATACATCAAATATGAAAGCTTTGGGCATTGTACTTTTAGACACAAAGATTAAAATAAATTGCATTTTTAAAACTTATTTTTTGACCCCGTGACCTACTTATGCAACTAATCAAAACCATTTGAACAATTTTGGTAAATGGATCACCCAGGGATCATTCCTGTTGAGTTTGATCAAATTCCCATAACAGTTCAAGAGCAGAAGTCGTTTAAAGTTTTCCTTAAATAATTCAATGTTAAATTGTGACCCCCGGGGCGGGGTCAATGTTGACTCCAGGGGCATAATTTGAACAACTTTGGTAGAGGACCTCTAGATGATGCTATATACTTAATATGAAAGCTCTAAGCCTTGTAGTTTCAGACAAGAAGATTTTTGAAAGTTACATTTTAAAAACCTATTTTTTGACCCCGTGACCTACTTATGCAACAAACTAAAACGGTTTGAACAACTTTAGTAGAGGAACACCTAGAGATCATTTCTTTGAAGTTTGATCAAAATCCAAGGAGGCGTTTTAGAGGAGAAGATGTTTAAGTTAAAAAGTTGACGCACGCCGCACGACGCACGACGCACGACGACAGACGACGGACAATGGACGGTCACAATAGCTCACCCTGAGCAGTTTGTGCTCTGGTTAGCTAAAAACACAAACTTACCTTATACTGTTTGTCATGGTGCCCTTAAAATTGATATGTCTACATTGTTTGCAACCATTTTGCTTTGAAATCTCTTAATTGATATTGTTTATGTAAGTTTGTAGCCACGGTGTCTATGGTGTGAACTGCTCAAGCCAGTGCCACTGCCTAAACAACTCCGACTGTAATCCAGTGAACGGGTCATGTCCCAGGAACAGATGTGCACCTGGGTGGCAAGGAGATAGTTGCGATAAATGTATTGAACAAACATATTAAATGTTTTAAATCTTTTTAAATTTCTTGTCGTTAGCATATATATTATACAGTTGATTTAACTTATTTACATATTTCCGCTAGTTTGTTTTGTTACGTTCACAATTCATTTAACTGTCTTAAATGTGGATTGGTGTTTGTAAAACAATAACAAAACATCCTTTTTACAAAAATCATAATATATATAGGTACTTTACGCCTCTCGTGAAAATATTACTTTGTATGATCACTCGTGAAATAAAGTTCTATCTTACACCAACATTCAACAAATATCCTCTATACATGTATATTAATGTGATCAGACTAACACTTTGAACAAATACACTTTTTACAGCATGTCCAAGCGGAACATTTGGTCAGAACTGTAGCAATAGCTGTCACTGTGAAGGAGACGACTTGTGTAATGCCACATCTGGGGAATGTCCTGGGTTATGTGCACCAGGATGGCAAGCCAGGAACTGCAGCTTGCGTGCGTTATTTCATCATATCTGTTAACTCGACCGTTATTATTTATTTTAAACGTTTGATATTCAGTTAATGTTATCAAATTGTGGTCTTCATGTTTTCAGCATGCCATAATCAAATGTATGGTCTGTCTTGCAATGAGAGTTGCCACTGTTTTAACAACACAGACTGTCACAAGGAAACCGGCGTTTGCATTCTTTCAGACAAATGTGAATCTGGCTGGTTCGGCGTCACCTGCAATCAATGTAATACTTCTAATCGTGTTCGTTCGTTTGTTTGTTTACTTTTACTTTGTTTAATTCCATACACGTTAGCCAACTGTGATGACGTCCATACTTTATTAAACGAATTCTTATTATCAATAATGCATTTGACATCGATGAGGAACTCTATTTAAAAAAAGTATTGAAAAATTGGTGTGATTTGCCTGATGGTATTTACGTACAAGGTAAAGTGCATAATTATATTTTCGTCTCGTGACACGAATATTTTAGCGTGCAAATCTCCAAATTTCGGGGACAACTGCAGTGATGTTTGTCACTGCATCAACAACGGCAGTTGTAACCATGTGACTGGCATTTGTGATTTCGGACAGTGTGCTCCTGGTTGGACAGGGGACTCTTGCAATACAGGTCTGTATGCCTGTGTTATTATTATTTCTGATTTTACTCCAATACATTTGATCATATTTGATTGGACAAGAAAGACTATGTTGGTATTTTAAAGTTTTTTTTATTTATTTTATGATGGACAATATGTTGTACGTGTTGTCAGATTTAAGTTGTTATGCTTTGCCTTTCTTCACAAACACTCGTTGTAAGATAACTGGTCTGTTTTCCTAATTTTAAATCCCTCCAAAGATTTACAGAAAACTGTTTGAAGAAAGTATGATGCTATGACATTTGCAGTTTGTGTTTAAAAACTGACTCAAAGTAAAAAAAGTGTAAATCTTTCCACTAGAAATCATAGGGTAAATTATGCATAACTGGGATTTTTATTAACAGTCTGCGAGTTTCCTACGTTTGGTACTAGCTGCAGTAAAACTTGTCATTGTAACAACAACAGCAGTTGTAGCCATATAGATGGAATTTGTGAAAACAGCATGTGTGACCCTGGTTGGAGCGGGTTATCGTGCAGTTCAGGTATTGGATATTGTGTTACACATATATGAAATAAATCGATTTAAGTGTAGTTGTACCGGAAAATATTAAAAGTTTTTTTATCGAATGAAGTCGCAATAAGTTTTCTTAATTACAACGTGTCAAAGTTATTAAAACTCAAATACAGGCAAAATATATAAGAGATACAACGCCGACATCACATACCGTCGTTATTTTACACAAAACAGTAGTCGGCAAATTTTTTTTTTTTATTTATCAGTAAGACACTTTATTCTTAGTATGTAAGATTCCTACATTTGGCGCCAACTGCAGCGATGTTTGTCACTGTATCAACAACGGAAGTTGTGACCACGTCAGTGGCATTTGTGATGACGGACAATGTGCTCCGGGCTGGACAGACGATTCTTGCAATACAGGTTTGTTAAAAAGGGCCCTTCTGCTGTAGCTTTATAAAATTCCTTACTATAGCTGATTGGACGTTGAACATTGGCCACATTGGCATTTAAATGTGATTTGCTATATTTCACGTAACAAAATACGTCGAAAGTACATACATTGTAAGTTGTTTAAAACGTCAAATAATATTTGTTGTGTTGAAACTGTTCAAATAAAGCATCTTATTAAATGTTTGCAGATTTGTTTAACAACTGATCCATGGTATACAATACTTCTATTTTAATCTAGTATTACAAACATGACTGTGTACGATTTGCCTCGACATATTGATATGGAGATTTATGTATCCTTAAAATGTATTTACAGAATGCGAGTTTCCTTCTTTCGGCGACAACTGCAGTGACGTTTGCCGTTGTTACAACGCTAGCAGCTGTAACCATGTAAATGGAATGTGTGAAAATAAAATGTGTGAGCCGGGATGGAGGAATCCCTCATGCAATTCAGGTACGGGCTTTCTTTAGATAAACTTCATGTATGTGTTGTTTTTTATCGATTTATAGAAAATGTCAAGTACAGTCAAAATAATCAAATAAAAAACAACATTATTTTTAGAAAAACTCGTAATACGAGATACCTTCAAAATTAAAACTGGTATCTTGATACAAAACAACTGGACATTTATTGTGTTTTCAATTCTATGACAGCTTTTAGCTAACGATATTTAAAAGTAGTTTTACAGTTATGGTAAAAATTGTACATTTACAGTTCTATGACTAAGTATAAAATGCTTACGTATAATAATGTTAGATTATTAAAGACTTATTTTTTTCTTACACTTTTTCTTTTCACTAAAACAATCGCTACTTAGTATGTGAGTTTCCTGCTTTCGGCGCCAACTGCGGAGAAGTGTGCCACTGTATCAACAACGGCAGTTGTGACCACGTCAATGGCATTTGTGCTGACGGACAATGTGCTCCGGGTTGGAATGGGACGTCTTGCAATACAGGTTTGAAAGTGTTTTCATACTAGTAACGAGTGGTTTGCACGCTGCATTTTAGTTCACAAATGACGATAATGAAGTCGGTACATGTATATATCAAGATTTTATGGCAATGTAAAGGTATTAAAAGAGAACAAATTATAATGATTATCGAAATACGGGTTGTTAGCCTCTACATTAGCCTGTTTGACATCTAATGAGGATACAAAGCATATTTATTTACCAAAAGTTTGATCAAGTGTCATTACCTTTTTTCCATTTTCGCGCTGAAAGATCCATAAATTCGTTTATATCTTTCAATAATGTAGCGAATGGCAAAAACAGTGTTTAAAGTCACAGTACCGGTAACTAAAATTTTAATATAGAAATAGCAGAATTATAGCAATTTATATATAAAATTACGAAGCAGAAAAGGGCATCTTGATTTTTCATTGACCATAGTATTAATTGTATTTACTTGTTAAGCCTGCCAACGTCCTTATTTTGGAGCCAACTGCAGTAAAGTATGCCACTGTTACAACAATAGACCTTGCGACCACGTGGATGGAACGTGTGCCAACCAAGTTTGTAAACCGGGCTGGAGAGGTCCATCGTGTAATTTAGGTAATTGGATATCTGTCCATGATACAAAATCGGATCTTTTAATAATCCATTATTATAATGTATTTATTATTTCAAAATAAAATATTTAATAATGGAGACATTTAAAAGTATTAAAAATATTAAAACTTCTTTTTACAGCTTATTCGAGAGTTACAATTAGTTTAATTCGCTCTTAATCTTAAAATAAGATAAACAACTCGAGCATGGCATTTTCGTAATTTATTTTATGATTTTACTGATATTTTATCACATAACGTTTTTGAATATTTGTCTTTAATTCAGCATATTTGTCAATACTAATTATTCAATCAGAACATACATGTCTTTTGTTTTGTTTTATTTAAACTATGATAATAAGGTCTTAATACGTAATCAACTTTTGCATGTTTAAGAGTGTGAGCATCCACACTTTGGTGCAAACTGCAGTCAAGAGTGTCGTTGCGTCGAAAACGGAACCTGTGACCACGTGCATGGAACATGTGATAGCCATTTGTGCGCACCTGGATGGTTAGGAGCGCAATGCAATACGCGTAAGTGTAATGCAATATATCTTATTAAGTTCCAAGGTTTTTTTTTAAAATATACATTTTACACAGTCGTAAGACGGCATGTATAGGCACATTTTTTCACCAATGGTGTATCGGCAGCGACGCCTTTTACTACGGTTATAGCATTACTTGAAGCTTTCCGAACCACGATTATCTTGAAGTATGCACATATTTAACCGTGACCTACATGTAGTTGTATATAAGCACCGTGTTCTACGAAGGGCGTTTCAGTAACGCCAAAACCACCATAGATTTTGCAACACAGTTTACTGCAATTTTGGTTTTCAGCGACTTAACGAATACAATTTCTAAATGATACATACTTATATAATGTTGTCTTAGAACGCATTTCGTAAGGTCTCTACAACAGACGTCACTTCTTTTTGTGAGGGAGGGGGGGGTCAAAAGGTGTATCCATTATCAAGCGTTTAACTTGCTCCATTTTAAAGGTAAAAAATATAAACGTAAAATCAATTTAAAATATAGTAAACGAACATTGCATCACTCTGCAAGTTTTGAATTTTAACATGTTTATCCATGCGTGTTTTAAAAAAATTAAATACAAAAACATTCATCTTGAAAACATATTATTTATTTGATTTAATTAAAAACTGTTTAGCCGCCCCCTTCCGCCACCCCTTCCCCCGTAGCCGCTAGTGACTGTGGTACGTGTAC
>Ga0224511_10000815_pt1 | contig 16688 bp, 3 predicted proteins | sample SF_May12_sed_USG_2_FD_169988 | JGI IMG/M metagenome (GOLD analysis project Ga0224511, IMG submission 169988) | Sediment microbial communities from San Francisco Bay, California, United States - SF_May12_sed_USGS_8_1 | ecosystem: Environmental > Aquatic > Marine > Sediment | place: USA...
CGTTTCGTACTTTATTCCGCAAGTGCGCACTCGTATGTCTCTACACTGACTAAATTCTTCGGGTTTCACCATCTTGTATAGGATGTCAGTTATTTGCTAAAGCAAAATTTACCTTTGTAACTTTAGGTCATGCATGCCACTGACTGGTGGAAAAAGCTCTAATATAAAGTTGGAATAACTTATTATCAACGCAATTATTTTACACATACAAATAATGTTACACATAACGCCTACCTTGAGAGCAGCAATCGCCAGTGTACTCTTCTGGACACACACACCTGTTGGACGATATATTACCATGGACACACAATTCATTGCAATCACGTGTTTCTTCAGAATCTCGATAATATTCTGATAAATCCATGTTACAGTCGTTTAAGCATGCGTACAAGTCACCACCTAGACTAGAATCACAACACAAGTCTCGACTGCGATCGTGAGTACCAGGGCCGCACGTAGTTGAGCAATCCGACCATTGTTCCCATGGTTCCCAATTGCAAACCGTACATCCGGTGCTCCTCTGGACATTGTTTGAAACTAATATGAGTATTGCTGTTCGTGTGAATCCTAGAAAATTCATTATTGCTTGATATAAGAAATTTAAGTCTTAACACCAATATGCAGAATAAAAGTTAAGTTTTGTGTTTACTTTTACAATTACATAAAGTGTTTGAATCGAAAATACTTCAAACGTGTTACATTATCTTTAAGCACTTTTAAATGATAAATTTATCTTTACTCGTTTAAAGAGTAATGATAAATTCCAATACTTGTCGATAAACTTTTGATAAAACGTTACTATGAATATGAAGTTATTTTTTATAAAAAAAAATCATTTATTTGTTGCACATATGTATTTAAAAATTACAAAACAGTAAAAATAGTTAAAACAGCATTTTAAACTGTAAAACATTAAAAGCATTTCCCACGTAAATACTATCGTTATCCAACTAATAACTGAAAATTTTAAGACAACGTGCTATTGAAGATACTTTGCCTTTCAAGTTGACCGAAATTGTTTAAAAAGTATATGTACGATCTTTGTATCAGATTTTTATTAAATCTTTTAATATCCAGTAGTATTTTATCGTCAAAAATATGAAATAATGCCATAATACCGAAATATATTGCAAAATACGCCAAAAAATGTATTAACGATATGTACCGAATAAATTGTTGATTGCCCATAAATATCGGTTATTGTGTACATGTACCTACAATGCCTTCTCCATTCGTGATTGCCATTTTGATATGTAGATTTAAATTGTTGCTGTAATGTAATGACACGACAATACATATTGGTGGTTACAAGTTATTTATTTTAGTCCCATATGCATTGCAACAAATGTCCACATGTTAACGTTAAATGCGCAAGCCAAGAGACCGACCAGGTATATGTCATGGTGGCTCTGGGAGTCTGATGGTAACGACTGACTAACACATGCCGTGCTAGCTCTTAAATACTCATAGTTACTAATGTAATACTCGCCCATTGACGTAGGTCAACACTATTAGTTATTCAGCGTACATAGGCTGACCGACAAAAGTAATTAGTACAACCAATAGTGATTTCCAGAGGCTACATCAAGAGTGCTACATTACAATGCACTCAACAGGCAAATTGTTAACACTCGTTTAGATCGACCACTAAAGCCCGGTATCCGGAAGATTTCAGATTGTTCTGATTTTTATAACTCTAACTTGTTTTCGGAACACTTCGGTACTCACTGTACGTTAGTGTTATGACCTCAGCGTGAAATATAATGAAAAACGTAATTTGGGTATCAGTTCTGAGACTAGATTTCAGATATAATTATCTCGCTTAATGTGCATTTTTGGCATTAGTTTTTTAATCGATTCACTTACTTTTGCGTCTTCTATATAATTGTAATTAGTGACAGGATCGGACATATACTCTTTAAGTGGTACTTTTAAGCTATACTTAAACAGTGAATCCCACACCCGTAAATGTGAGAAACTGCCAAATATAGATATCCTTGCATGCTGAAGTATTACAGACAAACAAAAATTTATATGACATCAATAGGAATATAATTTTTTTATATTACGCGTTGTGTGCTATTGTGCCTACGTACATGTATGCGTGTTGGGTGTGATTAAAATTGGTTTGTAACCTCTAGCCAACAAAAATCAAAAGCAAGACGGCGGCGCATTAGATCGCACAATTTCGTAAATCCCACGCAACGTCTTGCTGAATTAGTTTTTTGATACCTGGGGACAAATTTCACGGAGTGCGTATATAAGTTCATGTAAAACATTATTGTTTTATTTTGTAAAAGTATTGTTTCCTGTGTTCAACAGTGTTTTAGGTCATAATTACCTAGTTTTTTATTGTGACCAGAAAGTTGAAATATCAACACTGTTATATATTGTTTGTGTGCTGGACTTATTTTCATTGACTGTGCAGGCATCACTACCAGGGTGTGGTTATTTCCAACATATATAGCTTAACTTTTCATTCCCATCACTCAATTGTTTTCTTTACAATTTTTCTGTCCGCACCATGTCAAACAAGGGAAAGAGACCTGTCCCAAAAGTCCAGTCCACAGACTGCAACAAACGCTTGGCCAGCTTATTAGCTGACGCCATTGCCAAAGCCGATGACGTTCTTTAGAAAATTGGTACACTTCTGACTACTAATAACCATGGAACTGGCGCTCCCTCAGTTTCAAGGCGACATGAGGACACCATTGCGTCGTCTTCCTCTCTCTCTTTCAAAACAAACAATAACCATATTTAACCTTAATTGTATTTTATTACAAATATACAGCACCTCATCTGCATTATAATGTGTGCACAGAGCTATATATAAGTTCAAAAAATGCGAATAAGGGAACCAATCGGGCGCTTGGCATGCAAAACTACTTCATTGAACAAATTGCGCGTGCACATGTATTCCATAAACATCCGCGCTTCAACCGCATTGTGATATTCTATTAAGTTACTTAATAATAAAAACTAAAAGACAAACCATTTTCCCCAATATACATCGAAGGCATTTTCATGAAGTATTGGTTTAAGAGCACACGAACTCAATAATTTTACTGTTTTCTTTAGCCGCTACGTTCTAAATTAATGGCCAACAGATCTTTGGTAAATGGTCTTTTCTTGATTTGTTTTCATCCAAATGTCAAAAGACCGTGTGTTGTTTGGTAAAAAAACATCTATAGTGAGCATATCCGCTTGTTCCGTATACACTGTTTGAAACAAAGGTATTGTGATTGTTGCTAACAACGTTCAATGACAATGGATTGAGTTTGTGGTATTTTGCAAACTTATGATATGCTGCTATTATTTAGCTGAAATAGTTGGCAATATTAGTTCTAAAGTTGTACTTTACATTTGTAATGAAATCAATATTGATTTTCATTAAAAGCTCGTGTTTATTATTTTGTAGTTTTGCTACTATGCTTCATAACGCAGTACTTAGTACATGCTTTTTTGAAAACATTTATTTTGATATATCCCCGAGGGGTGGCAAATAGTAATCGACTCGTCCGTCCGTCAGTCTGTCTGTCTGTCCGTCCGTCAATTTTTTGTTTGGAGCATAACTTTAAAATTAGGCAAGGCATAAACATGAAACTTCATAGGTAGATAGATCTCATTAAAGAGAAGTGCATGGCACAACAGCCATAACTCATACTGTTGGAGTAATTGCTTTTTGTTGATTTTCATACTTGAATTTTGTCCGGAGCATAACTCAAACAGTATTCAAGCTACTGACTAAAAATTGTATCGGCAGATATATCTCATTGAGATGATGTGCATGGCACAATAACCATAACTATAGGTATCATACTGTGACAAAGCTTTTGTTCATCTTTAGATTAGTGTGTGTAATATTTTAGATATAGCATCACAAATATATAATCAGTGAACCTATTTTTAATATTTAATGCTTAGAACTAGTTCATGGTTTGTCATTTTGATTTCTTAAATTGCGATAATTACCAGAGAATGGCTGTGCCATTTTCAAATGAACATGAACATGGAACCATACATCCGCATATTGCAGTACCTGTAGTCCGCCCAACAATCAAACACTGCATTATTGGCAGAGCAACGATATTGCAACAACGTTCTCGCGAAATATCAATTTACTCATCTATTACAAAACACTGTTTCACCGCAATTTGATCGAATAAAGAAAACCCTGCAAAAATATCAATAACAACGATTTTGTTCCATGACTGTATCTACTAGTCCGTTTTCCTAGTTTAGCATTGCATTTTCCTGGTGATTTTGTTTATAAATAATAAAATTCTTTTTTTTTAAAGTCATTGTATGGTGCTGTTGGAGATGGTGATCCTTGAGAAGAATGCGGTAAGAAGAAGTCAACGGCGATCAAGCACAAGACAAGCGTTGGCTGAAATCGCTAACGTATTATTACCTTTGTAATTGCGGTCACGTGATTTTCTTGTTCATCCCCCTTGGAGAAGAGATATCGATAATATGACATATATGTATTCTGTTACTTTTGACGATAAGCTTTAATAAAACCGATGCTGTTTTCATCCAATGAAGTATCCCCTGATAAGCCTTCCATTGTTTTCTAAGAACAAAACTCCAAATTCTTTCGCAACAGTTCAGTTCATTTGAACTATAGTTAGCGATATCTTGAGGATTAAATTTTAAAGATTGATGTGATGTTTGAAGTGTATTGGTTACGTTACACTGTAATATGTAGGCCTAAATAATTTAGTTGTAAAAGTGTGGTATAACACTTTTATCTTAGCCAGAACAATGATAACGCGAGATGTTGATAAGTTTAGCAGTGTTTTAATCGTTTGAGTGTTTAAATCATTTACTGTTTACTACTTTTGTATTCGTATATTATCTTGAGGGTTTAAATAGCTATTTTACCACCTAATGGACAGTTCTCTAACCGTCGATCATGATCATTTAAAACAGTACATATTTTGTGGAACTATGCATTGTCATACAAATTCAAGATTTTTTTTGTATCTCTTGGATATTTTTGTGAAAAGCAAATCCAATAGCATGACAAACACAAACCTAAAGAACCACATATATGTATTTTAACCGCCTCAGCCCAGGAATGTATGGGTACTTCCCTTTATAAATACCTTTTCATAAAAGGAAAATAAATAAATTGTTTGTCCGTTGTAAACAATACTTAAAGGTTATCTGCCATTGTCACGAAATGTATTAAAGTCGATGTAAACATTTAAAATATGATAGGTTGTGTTAAATGATGTTTTTGAGATATGTTACCGTCCTTTATTCGTGACTGACTGAATGTCGCAATGGGTAACAATATCATGCGGGTTCGATGCCTGTGGTAGCCAAACTGTCTCTATTACTTTTTGCGATTTGCATAGTTTAATTATAAAGTTTATCTGTCTATTGTTATACATAAGGTAACAGATTCTAACAGCAGTACGTGTTTGGCACTTAGTGCCTCTTGCAGCCTGTAGATTTCATTCGAGTTTATCTTAACCATTCGTCAAACTGATTTTTATAAAACAGAAGTTCAGAAAAATCAATGGTTTGTGTAATGTGTCACATGTTACTTAGAAACAAAGTATGTATTGGAATACATCATTGGTGAACGTACTGTACTAAGATATGATGTTCAGGTGGCATCACGTTGTTACACTGGCGTGTGTTGTCATGACCTTGACTGAATGTGATAGTTGTAGGTGTTCATATTGTTGTGGGTTGAATGTATTTGGTGCCTGCTTCAATACGTGCTATAAAGGCTGGAATAGCTGGAGTGGGTACAGTGAGTGCAATGTCACGTGTGGAGGGGGAACGCAGTCACGGACAAGGACTTGTAGATGCAGTGGCGTGTCACTGCAGAGAGAGGAGAGGTCGTGTGGCCAGTCTTGTATTCTGGTGGCAGATGTCCCTGTGAAGACTGGCAATATGGCTCCTGTTGTAACAGTAAGGTTACTTCAATAGATAAACATGATAATATGAAACATTAAAAAAAGAATTGTAAAGTTGAAAGCATAGATTGAAGCGTTTATTGGTAACTGTTAAAAATACCCCTGTAAAATATTGATACACATATCTTCTAAGTTTGTTAGTCCTGTTATGGAATTTAGACGACACTAATACCTACTTAAATATGCGTAAGCCAATTTTAATCGCTATGTAAGTATCCACAGGCTCGTTAAAATCATTTGCTCGGCATAACCAGAATACAAACTCCGAATAAAATGGACCGTTCCGCAACTGTCAATCATGATCATTTATAACAGTACAAGGTCAATTTTAATCCAATAGATTAGGATTATATTGTCAGGTGACAATCAGACCTAGAAAACACAAAAGAAAGACACCTTCACAAGCCTTCACAAGATCAAAGCAAATCTACCGCACTGGGCGGAGTTTGATATTTTGCGGAACGGTGCATTGATGTTATCTTACTTTTTTAGTTTTTGCACTGCTTTTGGCATTTGCACCAATATATGTGTTTACATAGTGTTTACACAATGATTTATGAAATTATGACGTATGATCTTTAGGATTTTAATATGCAAACGATCTGCAATTATATATTCAACGGTATGCGCCATTCTTTTTAAGTCGACACTATGATTAATAGTAATCAGACTAAATTATGCGTTCTATTATATCCACTAACCTAATACTTTACCAATTATGTTTAGAAAATGGAACTAAATGATGAATGTGCTTTTGATGGTAAATGTATTGATTTCCCAGTTCCAATCGTCGAATTCGTATAATTATTACACCGTGAACCAACATACTTCTTGTGCCGATTATTTGTATCGTGTACTGCAGGAACAACATCAACCGACTATTTTACTATAAATTTATTTCTTTAAAAATCAGATGGTTACGGTACACATTTATTGTTTACTCATAAAAGTAAACAAACATAAGTTTGTATATTATTATATTTGCTAGAATCGTGATTTTCTATAATTTCTCAACACCGTTTATTAAATCGACCTCGTGTAAATTAAATATGAATATGAATGGAACATGAACGTAATTGAGAATACTCTGCTGTTCGTTCAATACTATCAAATACTAAACATATTCAGTATCCAAATGATAATTTTTTTAAAAATGGATATGCTAAGAAACTTAAGAAAACCACTGTTTAAGATTATATTCAACTCAGCCAGGAGAAATAAGTGTTCATTTGCAAATAGTAAAGATGTTCGTGCTTACCTTGTTAATATGCCATGTTAACAATCATATCACATTAAATCGTCTGCTGATATAGTTTGTGGGTTCAACCAATTGTAGATAAAATATGCGCTATCAAATTCCTAATTTTCGTAAATGACAACGCGAACTGTGCTTAATACACCTAAGGCACATCGTCACGTTCGTTAGAATTACAATTTTTTTTCTTCATATTTTCTTCAAAATTAGAACGGACGTTGAAACATATCAGAAGAATAATGTGATATAATTATTTCTTTACCAACTGTTACCATGTCAGGTATAAACACGTTAATTTTGCACGTGCGTGCTGTTTAGCGCGCCTGACGAACGAACGCTTACAACAACACTTTGTTATTGACTTAGATTAACGATTTTTTGTGAGCTGGAGAAAAAAATATGAGAAAAGTTTTGTCTGATAAATGTGTTATTTTCCCCTCCCTCCCGGAAATCCCTACTTACACCACCCCACTCTACCCGCGTAGTTTTTTGTTCGACCTACTCTGAGTAGAAATTGTTAAGAGTGCGAGACCATGTACATTTGAGATATCGGAACATAGCCTCCGTTGCGTTGTACATTGAAAGCGCCCGCTTTATCAGAAATATTGAACTGCATTATCAAATCGTATGTACAACATATATTTAATGGAAAATTAACAAAGGGTAAATCTACGTATTAAAACATTAACAGAGTGGCATTTAGTGTCGCTTAGCGATGCGTGATTAACTTGAATCAGTGTAGTTATTGTATGATTTAATTACGAAATGTTGAGAAAATGGAAGATTTATGAAGAAAATATCAAACTCGATAGTTATACATGTATCATGCGTGAAAACGGCGAGTTACGGCAAAAAGTACCTACAAGCCATTTATTAAAGCTGACACATTTTGCCAGGGAATAGAGCTGACAATTTTGGTCGTCTTTTTACCAGCCTTCATTCAAAACCTTACGCATGCCCAAAGGAGCCGGACTATAAAATATCATAGGAATCCGATCTGGTTCCCTCGATTTTTTTCTGCGAAAATAAACATGCCAATTGACACATGCCGACAAAAGTAAATTTTAAAAAAGGACATTATTTTCAGTCGTTTTTGACAGTTTCCTTCTAAAGTTAGGTTTTGTTTTCAAAATAGTGTTTATTTATTAGATAATAAGCATATTTTTGCACTAAAAGGTCCCTTCAATTGCAGGTTAAAAACCTAGGACGTCATTTAAAACAAGAAATGTCGAACGACACATATGCCCCTTCTGTTGAACAGGTTTTTTGATAGAAGGGTGATTATTATGTACAAGGAGCCTGTTACAATTAGGTCCATGTTATAGAAGTGGGATGACTGACATGATATGACTTCGTGAAAAGGTATGAGATAAGGGCCTTCAGGCTTTATACTCAATAGCCTTTCAGATGTTCAGAAGAAACTGTTTACACGGCTGATCACAAGTGACCCATGTAAGCTTGACTTTTGGCCTAGTAAACTAAAAAAACACAGGGACTCTTGTTCTGACCAATACCAATCAGCATGTAATATTAAAAATCTTTGTGATGAACAATTCTCAAGATAATGAGCAAAACACATGATTACATTATTTAACATATGTGACCCTTGTGACCTTACCCATTGACTCAATTAGCCCAAAATAAATAGGGGTCTTGTTTTTACTAAGAACAATCAGAACATTACACATGAAAGCTCTAAGATAAATAGTTCTCAAGAAAATGAGGGGAAACCATTTTTACAAGTGACCTTTGTTACCTTGACCTTTGACCTAAAAAAAAATCAATACAGGTCAAAGGCTTCACCAAGACCAATGTATGTGAAATATGAAACCTCTTTGGTAAACAGTTCTAAAGATAATGGGGGAAAACCTTTATTTTACAAAAGAGATCCTTCTAACCTTGACCTTTGGCCTCATAATAACCTCAGGACATGCCTCTATCACGATCGATCATTATGTGAAATATTAAAGCTAAATAGTTATCAAGATAATGATCAGAAAGCAAGTGTACACATTTGTAACAATAACCCTTGTGACCTTGAACTTTACCCTAGTGAATCCAAAATCATAAGGGGTCATGGCATCACCAGTCAGCATGTAGACTATAATACATTGTAGCTCTGTGATACACATTTCTCAAGATAATGAGCGGAAACCATTATTTTACAAAAATGACCCTGGTGACCTTGACCTTTGACCTAATAAACCCAACAATAAAAAGGTCAGCATGTGAAATATGACAGCTCTTTGATAAATAGTTCTAAAACTCTTTTTTTTTAAAGTGACCAATGTGACCATGACCTTTGACCTAGTGAACCCAAAATCAATAGGCGTCTTGTCCTTACTAAGGCCAATCAGCATGTAAAATATGAAAGTCCTGTGATCATTTTTTAAGATAATGATCGGATACCATTTGGTCTACCGACAGCCGCACCGAACGACATACCGACCGACCGACATTAGCAAAACAATATGCCCCCTCTTCTTCGAAGGGGGTCATAAAAATGTGTATTGAATACTGACTACAGCGCAGAACAATACAGATAGTTATTGTTAAAGTGTAATGGCAGCCGTATTTATCGCACAAAAATACCAGCAACTCAGAAAAGTTTGGGTATCCGATAAAAAAACTTATGCCTTTTAACTGTATCTTGATATGTCAAGGGAAAGCACCTTATGAAATGATTTTCGATTTTTATTTATTGCGAGAATCAATATTTGCGCTTTTTAGGAGATTCAACCCGAAACAAAAACACATATTCGCTCCGCTGTGTAGCATTACCAACTTTCAGAATAAAATGTGTTAAATAGTTACACGTGATCAAAAATACTACTGGATTATTAAACCCTTACTCCTAATTTAAGTACTGGATCTACTAAAATGTTTAAAATGGAAATTATATTTGCGATTTTCGAGCATGCGTAAAACAGATGTCTAAACAGACGACATTTTTAAGCGTAAACATTAGCTTATCTAGGATTTGAATGACTGTATCTGAGAAGAAAAGAAGAGATGTTATAAGGATTAGTTTGATGTATATACCCTTATAGTTGTTTTAAGTTGCTCAATGGCTTATATTAAATGTCTATGTGTAATTCATACCTTTGCACTGCACTGGCAACACGCACTTTTAAAGAGTCGAAGTAATTGATATTTGTTAGTAGTTGTGTATTTGCATCTGCAGTAGTAGGCCTTAGGTCGCTTTTCCTCGTTTCCGTATCGGACATCCGTATCGGAATAAAATGGAACAAGATGAATAACGTTGGAGCAATTCTTGTCATCCGTATCTGTATCCGGATAGTCTGATATGTAAACAGTGTTTGTATAAAATGGCTCAGTAAGCGATTTTATCCGGATGCAGACGACATACGGACATCATTTGGCAAAATCAGGGGATAATAAGATACTTACTTGAACAGTTTTTCACCTATTACCAAACTGTTTTACATTCCCATTTAATTAAAAAAGATCTACATTATTGAATTAAACTGATGAGAGGGAAATACCTCAGGAAATATAGCCTGCACGAGAAAACATCAGCCTCGGTTTTATTGAAGCTGTTCATCAGTAGTGAAGTTATTATTGTGTGTTTAATTGGCGAAATCGCTTATTAATTTCTCTTAATAAAACAAATCCATAGACGGTACATTTGGAATGACACGTTATTGTATATAAGATAAGAAAGTTTGCTTGTTTCCACATTTTGGGTAAAAGTTTTTGGATTTTCCTATAAATAATAACAATATTATGCCGGCATAGTTAAAAGTAAGGTATAAGAAGGAAGATGCGTTTAGCAGATACTGAAACTTAGAATAGAGCGTCCTCATTACAGTTATCCGGATAAGGATTCTGATCCCCTCACTGAAACGTGGAATAGCGACCTTAAGGTGCAGTAACACTATGTCCAGCGAATGATAAAATGTATGAATTGCGTTTGAGAATTTCGAAAAAACAACATATCGTATACGCCTTATGCAGTCAGTATTTACTTTTGGCAGTATATAAAGTTGAAGTATGTAATATGTGCTTAATTCAATAGAATTGCAAAAGAAAACAACATTTAATGACAAAACGATTACCAAAATATTTAAAGTGACAAAACAATAAACAATGCAAGGAATAATAAAAATTAGGCCCAGATTGGCCAGTCTAACATATTTAAAGCATTATCACTTTTTAATAAAGCCTGCTTCATCCCAGTAATTTGTAGCTCGTGAACCAGGATAAACCAGACATACTCGTAAAGCCTAGTTAAAACTGCCCTGTATATTCACATCTCCGATGTGTCCTGGTTTGAACACGGGCGTAAACCGGGGTCACACCAGTAGCGACGTCAAAAAGGACTGCAATGAATCGTTACTTTACCCTTATCCTCATGCAGCAACTGTGCCAAATCTTATTTCAACCAGTTCAAGTGTGGGCTTCATTTGCTATCCTCTGTGGCACAATGTGGCCATATCGGGAGTAGTTGTATCATGCTGGATTACTTTAGTTTCACCTGGTGGCCTTTGGTGGATAACCTGGAATAAGCCGGCATTTGTATTTGCTCCCTGTTGAGTCTCATTTGTTTGAATTTATATATACCAGAGGGCCACTTCCCAGTAATTGCGGTTTCAACACCATATATACCGATCCTTCCCAGCGCCGCTCCAGTTGTCGATCTTGTTCTGGTTGGCTCCGGTGTTTAAACCGACTCATTGGAGTTTTATACTGGAAACATACAGTGTGTGAACTAGGCTAAACATCGAATCATTTTAGATGTTATTGATATCACTACGGATGTCTAGTTTCAGAACTCTAAACTAAAGATTGGAAAAATTAAGCTTGATCTTTTTAGACGGTATGGTTGTAATTTATATGGTATATAATGAAAATACATGTATTTTATCTTATCCTTTATTACAATGTAAGTCTACATATGTAAATAATTTAATATAAAAAAGAAATAAAAACAAAACTTACTAGTACTGCTACTGCTGCTTCTGCAATTGCTGCTACTATTAGCCACAAAGTTATTATTTTGTTTAAAGCTATATATAATGATAATTTAATTGATTTAGTTATTTCAACACAAAACTTAAAAAGTCTTGTAATCTTCTAAATGTGACAAGCGATGTCAACTTGTTAAAACCACCTCTGTCAATACTCCAAAAGTGGTCGAATACTGGTTGATTGACTTTTTTATTTCAGTTTTATTGTGTAGTGACTGTTACCATTTATGCCGCGAATAATGTTTTTCACCCATGGCGTCATCTGTCAGTAGCTCCCCCATTCTTAGGACACAATGTCCAATCAAAAAGACTTGATAAAAAGTTATTTGATCGAATACCACAAAGAAAAATGTTGGGTAGGTAGGTTTGCAATCTGTTTTCTTTCATAGAAAAACAAGTTGCACGTTCGTTCTATATTTTAAAGCAGTACTCTTTAAGGCCAAAACATTGGAATGCTGATTTTTCGGTGTGAAGTCTGGTTACCTGAAACACATAACTCTGATTTGAACAGCGGGGTAAAATATGTCTGTAAACTTTATTTGTGTAACCACTTGAAATACACTATTTAGGGAGGGACTTTAGTTTCACTTTGTGCTTAATATGTTGTATTAGAGAGATTTGCAGCCTGAAATAAAAGAAAAAAGAAGAAAAGTCCAAAAATGACTGCATGGTCATTTCGTCTGCATTGGATTGAGTTACCAGTAGCAAATCTTTTTTATTTGATGCATTTTGCAATTAAGATTATTTATTCTACTGTTCTCCTACATAGTTTTCAACCTGGAATTTTATGTGAATTTCCAATAACTATCTGTTAAAAATCCTATATTCTTAATTTGTTTTAAGTATTTCACATTATTGCCCTTTTATTCTGTTGAGGGAAGTTCATTTATTTGCTGCCATTACCCGAGATAAATATATTCATAAAAGTGTCTTATCAATATCGCCACACAAGCAGATTTGTTTCAAATGTAAATATTTCATTGTTTATAGAGTTGTTTGCATAGCCTCTTGTGTTTTCCACTTATCAAAGTATAAGTGTTATAAATATCGAGAAAATCATGAAGCATACTACGACATAAGATCTAAATAGAACAAAACATACAATTTTAAGTACCGTGGCAGTACTAAACGCAAAGGTATATAATAAAATGTTGGTTTTTATTGCATATAAGAATTTAAAACCAAATTGTGGCACACATATGATCATTTCCTCATCAGCCGTTATTATATATTTATATCACTTTACAACAAGCATTTTTATTTGGTCATTCCAGTGCGGTATAGTTTGTTTTAGGTTGTAGAATGTGAATATGTTTTGTCTTTGCGTCAAAAAATGGATTTAATCTTTAAGAAAAGTAGCATAGTTTATATTTATTTGTATGTGGTATTGTGCATTTACATTAACCTACATACATCTGAGGGATGTAGGTGTAAATACTGCTGTGGGTTTAGTATACTAGGAGTATGCACAGATAACTGTTATAAAGGCTGGAATAGTTGGGGAGGGTATAGCGCGTGCAGTGTCACATGTGGTGGGGGAACTCAGTCACGGACAAGGACCTGTCCGTGTGGTGGAACAGATACTGATTCAAGATCGTGTGGCACGTCTTGTCTGAACGGAGAAACGTTTTCTGGAGGCATATGTCACTGTGAAGATTGGCAATATGGGCCGTGTTGTAACAGTAAGACACGATATTTACACCTCTATATCCATTGCTTCAATGTTCTTTACTAGACGGATAGGAGTTCATCAACCTATGAACGACGTTAGCTTTATTACTACGCAATGGTACTGGAAAACACTAATGACTGAAATGTCCTGTTATTATAAGAATGTTGCTATTTTTGGATTTGACTCATACTTCCGAATGAGTCAAATCCACTTCCCTACTTGATTCAATTTTTAAATAGATATCATTTGCGCATTGATTAAAACCCATGAAGTAAAGACTAACACTTATGTGAACTTGACAATTTCAGTTAAAGATAATATTCAGCCTACTAGACATGATTAAAACATGGAATAAATCTGTTACTTACATATGTAACATGAAACTATATCCTTTTCGTGGTATCATTATATTTGGTTTGAGTAAATCGGCGGTCCAGTCTTTGTGCAAAAATAACCGGGTTAATAAAAGGTTTGTAAAAGTCAAATATATATTTTAATGTTTATTTCAGAAAAGAGATAAAATGGGTTGTACATATAAGAAGTTAATTTCGTGTTTGATTAGTTCACTTAATAATGAACTTCATTAAGGCTGGCTAAAGCTCGCCTGTAGTCCTTAGACTACTAAGGTACTTTTACTAGCAAAGCTTTCTCAAACTGTTTTGAACAGCTTCAGTAAAACCGAGGCTGCAGTTTTCTCGTGTAGGCTTTGCTTCCTGAGGGTTTTCCCTTTCATCAGTTTTATTTTAACTGTCAAAATATTAGTTTTGTTATTATAACTTGCTAATTGCTTAAATTTTTGTTTCTATGTATTGGGAATACACAGTGATGGACAATGTGATGTAGGAATATAATGTATTTAGTATTTATTGAGTAAAACTTAGTAGTACCATGTTTATTGGATTTATTTAAACTAAAACAAACAAAACACGGTAAAAGATCAGCGAATTTTTTATCATAATACAATGTCGTTTGCGGTTAATAACGACCTGTGTGTGTGCACCTCTTTTATTTAATCGACTTAATGCATGCACATGTAGTGTTGCTTATGTGTTATGTGTACGATGAAATGTTAACTGTTTTCTTTATAGACCATTTAATAAATTATGCAAACTGGTGTGTTTGTCACATACCTGTATTTTTCTTTAAGTCGTTTTAAAAACACTGATATTTGGAAACATTGTTACAACGTCATCCTAAATAACCTTCAGCGCAGAAACGATTTATCCCACGACTCAAACTGTCACAAAAATGGGTTAGAAACTATTAACTCAAGACAATTGTTTATACATATTCTCAGAATATCAAGCTAGACAACTAAATCGAGGAAACATGTAAGAACTTTTATTAACATGCGCTAGATATGCCTTAAGATGCAAGCAACTGAAATATAGGAAACAATAATTTAATTAACCCGTGTTGTTGTATCGCTTACAGAATGTAGAATACGGTAGACATTGCTGAACGTTTTGATACCAAATACATGCTATTTCGCCGTACAGTCATAACAAAAAGGCCAAACGAACCTACATACATTGTAAATGGTATATTAACTACAGTTTTTGTGACTGTTTTTTTTTCTCAAGATAGACTAATCTATAGGAATCTCTATGTATATCAATAATTAATTAATGGAACTCGTTTGTTGTATTAAAATAAATAATTGGTTACATTCCCTGTTATCAATTTGTTTAACCCAGTACAACATATCTACAAAACACAATAATTTTCTTTTGTTCTGTTAATGTGCAACTGGTTAACATTGTTATATTTAGCATGTTGTCTGTGTTGGATTATTGTTATAGCAAATTTATTATATGTAAATTAATTTTTTAGTAATCTAACTACTTCATGTGTATGCACACCACACCATTAAAACGTCACTGTACAATTTGTATATAGATTAAGCTCTTCCGTAATGGCGGAAATACAAATATATCTGTCTAGCGAGTTTCCATTTGAAAAGCAAATTAAACGCGTCCAATGCCGAATATGTATCGGGTCCAAAATAACAAATACTTAAAACATATATGTAGTATTTAGCGATTAGCATAAACAATAACTTATTACATTGCAATAAAGTTTGTTTTGAAGTTATATTCAGTGGTAAAATGTTACAATTTTGCGGTCATGGATGAGCTTGCCGTAGAAGTGGAAATATGAGCCGTATAGGTGATTTGTATCAAGTGTGAAGAATATGTATAAACAATCCAATAAACACTGTTTTAGGCTGCCCTGACATCTACCAGTGTAAACGTCGGAGCTGTACAACCGCCTCCAATGTCTACTGCAAGGAATGTAACGAGGACAACGCCATCTTCAAGCGGTTCAACAGTGACAAGGAATGTCAACGTATGTATTGAATTATTAATTTATGTTTTAGTTTGTCATCGAAGTGGAATACTCTGGTGTCGTTACCAATGTTATCAAATGAGCGTGAATAATGATTACGCGTGGACTGACCCTTTCATCGTTTTTTTACTATTTGTCTTATCGTGACGTCAAACTATGACAATGCTTTTATAAATCGAGTTTAACCTGCGTGAGGTTATATGAGGTCTGCTAGTTAAGGGAGCTCACCGTTGCAAGACTTCCTAAAATACTTGCTTTACTTACCTATTGTTGTTTTAGATGTCTTTGTTAAAATTGATGTGATTGGTGTAATACAATGAACATCACATTCCAGTGAGGGTGATATAAAGGCAAGTACATCTTTGAACAAAACTGACAAGGTTTGTCTATGAATATAGACAATCTCCTCAACCCCAGCAAGGCAGCTCGGGGGTCGGTCTTCCTAGCTCTGGGGAGATTCATCCTGGACTGCCAGATCACTGACAAAA
>Ga0224511_10000816_pt1 | contig 16687 bp, 7 predicted proteins | sample SF_May12_sed_USG_2_FD_169988 | JGI IMG/M metagenome (GOLD analysis project Ga0224511, IMG submission 169988) | Sediment microbial communities from San Francisco Bay, California, United States - SF_May12_sed_USGS_8_1 | ecosystem: Environmental > Aquatic > Marine > Sediment | place: USA...
AATTACATCATAAGGGTTTTGTAAGCAATGTATACAAATGAGTTAAGGGGGCGATTTTCTCAAAGCTCGGATGCGAATACATTCCGCTAAAAATAGCATGTCATCATCATAATAGAAACAACTAAGCCATTACCGTCTAGGAAATGTTCGGTAGTTTACGTAATAATATCGGAACCGCCCGAAACTCGAATGGTCCCCATCTCTATTCGCATGCATAAAATAGAAAGCAGGGAACGTCAAACCGGAAATACCTTTCCAAAACAATACTGGCTTGCCGTGAACGGCAAGCCAATAAGACAATGTGCTTAGTTGCTTAGTGTATGTTAATCTTTGCATAGAACATATAGCCATTCGGGCTCCCCTTAGCAACTATATGACGCAATCAAAGGCAAGTATTAACTAACCTAAACATTGTAAAGTACTACTTTTGTTTAAAAAATTATATGTTATTGGTTTGGTATGGAAATGTATGTACGAGTTCTGGGGCGTAGTAATATTGTGCGACGTCACAAACGCTTAATGACATTTATTATATAATTCTCATCAACAAAATAGCATTTTAATTAAACAAACAAAAATGCAAATCTAGACGAAAGTAAACCAATTGTTGCCATTTCCGTTTCTAAGAATGTTCACGCAATAAGAATGTATATTCAAAGGAACTTAATTTACTTATTTGAGAGAACCTGCAAATTGTCATTTGTATTATTAATTTATATATAAACGTTTTGGGTACAATGCACAACGTAAAAGATTTAAGATTGATCATTTGAAATCAGCGTCGAACTCGATGCGACATTCAAATTCAAATTGATGAAAACAATACATGACGTCGTGAAAATGAATTCGGGTATTGTTGGATTTTAAATGTGTGGCGTCATATTTGTAAACATTTACACAACGAAAGGAGTTAAATTTCGTTTGCACACCTGATATCATGTCACGTGAATCTTTACAAACCCGATATCGAAAAATATTGATCAGTTGCGGTAAAAAGATAAATATTGAGAAACTAATTTGAGTATGTCATACTATTATTTTCGGTTTTCGCTTCAAAAGTGTGTAGCCACCATTGCCTGGTTGTCATACTGGTATGGCGCACGGTCACGTACTTCTCGCATCGTAGACAGATCCCGGTAGACAATGGGTTGGGGTTTGTCTGTAACCTCGTACACATCACCTGGAAAGAAACACTGACAGTGTGAACTGTGTTGTTGCATTAGCTAATTCAATATGTATTTGTAGAACATAATTATGCACCAACCGCACACAGTGTCCTAAGGCATGTATATTTTACATATTGCGAGGGAAAAGGCTTTAAATATCTTTTTAATGAATGAAAACAAATAAAAAGGGAAACATTCAGTCAAGCATAGTGTTTTCCAGTTTAAATACAAAATTTGAATTGACTTAAAATAAGGTGACATCTTGGGGTGGGCACCGGTTCCAAAGAACCGGTTCCTTAAGACCCGTAATCGTGTAATTTCTGAACAAAACGATTCTATAAACGATTCCAATGAAAAATGTGCATGCAAGAAACACACCTTTCTTCCAGGTTAAATGTATGTCTGTCTGAAAAGGTCCATGCGAAAGACCGGCGGTCCTAGGACATTGCCGGCAAACACTGACAAGGTCCGGCAATAATTTCTAAATTGTCTGTCCTCATGGCAGGCACTTCCATTTGTCCGTTGAAATTCTGAACATTCTGTCCAATAAATCAGGACTGACTATTCAAATAAATAGTTTTTTCCCGGATTCTTTAACAAAAAATCGTATTTTGACAACATTTGTCGTCCATTGTACTTTTATAGATATTGTTTAAAACTCGGTTACCACCAGGTGCCTCAACTAACTGTTGAAAAACTCTACAGGATTACTTCCCTTTGCTTTTCTGCAGGATAATAGCTTTCATTTATTATTTTTACAGGTAAATGATGCTTATTTAGATTACACTGATGAAAGCCCTCAGGAAGCATAGCCTGCACGAGAAAACAGCAGCATCGATTTTACTTAATATAATGAACTGTTGCAAGTGTTGGAGAAAGGACAACAGCATATGAATAAAATGAATAATAAAATAATGAAATTTAACTTCATTTTTGTTTATTAATATTAATTTATTTTAATACAGTATTTTTAAATATTTTTTCTGCAGTATTTTCCTTAGTCTTTAATGTTAAATATTTAAACAGTCCGGCAATGTATTTAACAAGGTAAACTAGCTGTAAAAACTGAATTAACCACACTTATGTATAATTTACTAATTTGTACTAAATTCTATTTGGGTCAGTAATGATTGATCTGGTCCGGCAATTATTACACCATTGCACGACCCAATGTCCTGCAAAAAAAAATGGTATTTCGCATGGACTTTCGCATGGTCAGAGTGAAACCTAGATAGTGATAAATTGCTCTCAGACCTGGCTAAATTCCCCAGTCTTATGCTTTTAACATGGAAAAATGATTTTGAAATTGGTTTAGATTACCCTCAGTATATTAAAGCTTTAACATAGAGCAATTATCACTAGTAACTCAAAAACGTGTTTTTAACAAAAGAATCGGAAACGTTAAGAATCGGAATCGTTTCATCAGGAATCGAATAGAATCGGATTCGTCTAAAATCTTACGATGCCCATCCCTAGTGACATCTAAACGATATGAAGGGGCTTTTACCGCGAACAATAATAATATATTTGACATAGTAGACATGTTTTAAGGCGCCATGACAAAAGTACTACACCAAAAACAGGCTGTACACAAGAAATACGAACCAAGAAATCATTTTACGGTCACAAAACCTATTTAACATTAAATAAGCTCATCGTCGTTGTCAAGTCAAAACCTTCTTTTTGCCAAAAAGGACTTTTTGGTAGCTCACAAAAAGTAAATAGTTGCGTGCGTTGTGTCAAAATATCGAACACCTAAAGCAATCAGAATTGGTTCTTAAAAGATATTGTTTAGAAGTCAAAAACTCGTATAGCACTGAAATACTATATTTTGAGAGCCACGACATTCAACTTCTCATTTATGACAATTCGTCTAGAAAATATGACTACGAGTTTGCACATGTAGAACGATGTTTTTGTTTAAACATTACCATATGTTTACAAAGAGTAATTCATGCTCACCATGTTAGAAATACATTACACAATAAATTAATTTTTCTCATTTGTGTTAATAGCACATGTGGCAATATCTTGTATTAAGGATCATTTTTGCGTCAACATATCGTAAAATTGGTATTGATATGATTATCATGTATTCCTCAAATGCAGCATACTTTGTACATGTATGCATCAGCAACTTCTTTGACAACATTCGAAAAATGGGGACACACTTTCAACAGATAAAATATAATACAGTGTTTTGTTTCTCCTGTAAAATTTCAAAAAGTAAAGTTACGAGGGTTTGCCTTGACAGCGACGTTTAGCATCTATCTACAACGAAAGCTTTAGTAAGAATGAAGACAAAACAGCTAAAACATCATATTGCATATTCAGCCGATATAATATTCTTCATCTTAAACGCCGATTTTGTATAAAAACTTACTTTTTGATGGTTTCTGTGACAGTTTTCTGAAAAGAGAAATGCAAAAGAAAACTTTTTTTTTTCAAATAAGGTTCTCTGTTTTAAGAATATAAATTTAAGTATGTTCAAGACAATAAACATAAGCATAAAAGTTCGGCGCACTGAGTGTAAGTCTTGAACATCTTCTCGTTATATAGATGACACAGAACAAATTCAATTGAATGGCCTAATACATGTCGAAGTAGTTTGCTTTACAAAATAATATATTTTAAAGGATAAATCAACTGGCTACTGGCCAACGACCAAGTGACCTTTCAACAAAGTGATTCTTACGTTTTCTGGTGTAAAACTGATTATTATAACAGTAGTTTACTAACCTGTAAGCAATACATGCAAACGCCGCGACGGCAATCACCGCAGTGCCTGCCAAGACCAAGGCTGCTATGGACATGGTAAACTGATGTGAGTCTCCTACAGGAACTAGTTCTTGTTCATTGCTGTCATAACAATATGGCTAATCTGTGTACTTCTCGATACATGGACACCTCCCGTCATCGTCACAGTTATTGTAAAGGCAGGCAAAACCACACGTGTTGTTACATGATTCGCCGTAAAATCCCTTTGAACAACGTGTGCAAACAGTTGGTGAACTACATTCCAAGCAGTTGCGTGGACATGTTTCATTGCAGAAGATGCCAAAGAAGTTATCAATGCATTGACACACACCAAAGGACACATGACACGTTTTGTCCACGCAGCCCTGACCGCATTGTTGGTCACATCGACTTCCATAATATCCCGGTTTGCATGAACATTCTCCAGTCATTTGGCATGTTCCGTTAACACATCCCGCGCCGCATGGCTGGCACGATGGGCCATAATATCCATCTACACACTCACATGAGCCGTCCGCCTGGTCACAACTGCCGTTCACACATCTACTATTGCATTGAGATGAACAATTTGTTCCCCAATACCCAGGTTTGCAACTGTCACAATTACTATTGTCAGTACATTTGACACAACTCGATTGACATATTTCGCTACAACGTAAACCGTAATATCCGTCTTTACATGGAGAACAACTGCCGCTCCATATGTCACAATTATGTGTTTGGCATCCAATGCTACAATTGTTTATACAATCGATTCCGTATTGACATCGTACACAGCGTGGACCATTAAACCCGTCTCTACACGGAGTGCAACTACCGTTTAATTGGTTGCAAGTACTATTTGGACAACCACTGCTGCATGACGAAGAGCAATCTGTACCCCAATATCCAGGTTTGCATCGGCCACAGGTGTTATAATCAGAACGGGTTATACAGTTTGATTTGCAGCTACTGCAACGTGAGCCGTAATGTCCGTCCCTACACGGAGAACAACTGCCAGTCCAAAGGTCACATTCATTATTTAGGCATCCAATGCTACAGTTGTTTATGCATCCATGACCGTATTCGCATTGAATGCAGCTGGGACCATAAAATCCATCAGCGCAATCGCAGGATCCGTTCAGATGGTTGCAGATACCGTTCAAACATCCACTGCTGCAGGAAGAGGAACATTCTGTACCCCAATATCCGGGTATGCAATCGCAGGATCCGTTCAGCTTATTGCAAATGTCATTCGCACATCCACGGCTGCAGGAAAAGGCACAGTATATACCCCAATATCCTGGTTTGCATTCTTCACATGTAGAATAGTCGGAACATCTAACACAATTCGACCTACATCTCTGGGAACAACTATAATAATAAAAACCATCTCTACATGGAAAGCAATATCCAGACACCCAGCTACATTCAGCTGCCGCACACCCTATGCTACAGTTTCTGTCACATATGCGCCCGTAATAGCCTGCTTTACATGGACAATGAGCAGTGTCTTTACTGCATGTTTTGTTCAGGCAGTTATCACTACATTGTTCATTGCAACTGAAACCCCAGTAGCCGGTTTTACATAATGAACAATATCCAGTGCTAGTATTGTAAAATCCTAAACATGAATTAAACCGTTCATACTTAATGCACTGTCCGTTTTGCAACTGATATCCATCGTTACATTCATTGCAACTGATTACCCCACACTTTCTGCAATTATCTTGCGGGCATTTAACGCAATGTTCATTTTCATAATAACCGTCTGGGCATGAATAACAATTACCAGTATTTTGCGAGCATCTCTCTCCAACGCACTGACATTCTAAAGTACAATCCTTGCCCCAGCGACCTCTCATGCACGACGAACATGAGAACTGGTCACTACAGGATGCACAGAACACGTTGTAGCAAGTTCCGTGTAATCCTAAAACATAATTAAGTTGTTTTGTATTACTCTTACATGTTTAAGAGAACTAGTTAACAAGCATTAACATTTTAATAATAGGAAAACTATATGACACCATATGTCACAAAGTTAGTTACCATGTAAATATTATTATGAAACTATATTGGAAGCAGATAAACATTTAAACGCAAATGTTATATTTGGAAAAGGTGGATTGTAGAATGACCGAATGGCACGGAAAAAAACGCAAGAGAAAACAACCGAACGTGGACCATATGAATTACGCGTGCTATGTTAATTCAATACCAATAGCATGAGCAAAGTTTATCCGATAGGTAGGTTATATGGCAAATGTATTGCTAATGGTAGGATAAAACACAAATATTGCAATGTTTGAGGGTTAAATCACCCTTTTTGTATTGCAGGAGATTTAGACCATAGGCATGGGGCCAGTACGCAGTATGCATAATATATGTTATATCGTAAGCACGCTTTAAAATGACATTTTACACTCGCAATGTTTATGAAAAGCACAGCTTACGTCAAATATATTAAAAAACTCAATTTGTTTACGCGCTCGATTTGCCTGCGCATATTTGCGCCATGTTAAAAAGGAATGTAATTTGTACACCCATAACCTTATTTAACTAAAATTGCCATGAGTGCTATTATTAGTAAATACATGAAAATCTGCCTTAACTTTTTTATATTATTTTTAAGACCACATTTGCTTCGTCTCATCCAATCATAGAAACGAAAATATGTCGAGAGAGGTGTCCACTCGTTAGAGGTGCCGCTCGTGGAGGTGTCAGCATGAAAGCAGTATGTACTTTATCTTTTGCCCGACGAACAATACTATTATATTAAGTAGAAGACACCATACACGGACAGAACATATTGTTTCTATATCATGTTGTCTATATGTGCCAGTATTTATTTACAAGTTATGTCATTGTATGGTTTAATAGTTGAAATATGCAACATATATTCTAAAGTTATCATCGTATCAATAACTTTTTATGCAGTAATGCATTAAATGTACTGTGATTAAATACAGCTTGACCGGGTGATGCAGGATACCTTTTTGTTTGAAAATATTAATTTTTCTGCATGATTTTATGACATAAATGTTTAAAACAATATTACACTTTCCATTTTTGTAGCCCGCTACTCGTGCAAAAATATTATATGAATATAATCAATATTTAAAATAATTTAAAATACATCAATTGATCCAACGGGTTTACTTGTTAAAAAGAAAAAAATCTAACAGGGAAATGAAGGACATGTTTTAAATAGTCTAGTCATTGACCGTACCAAGGCGGTAACTCGACATTTCTTGGAAAAATCATTTAAGTTAAGTTCTTTTCTAAATGTCTGTTGCGTCTTGGTATTCTACGTGTTTTTGTGTTGTTCCATGCGTTGGTTTTTTACGGGTCATTATGTCATGGTGCCCTTAAACTTGACATTTAATGTACATTGTTTACAACATTCTTTCTTTGAACATCTCATCAATTTATATTAGCACATGTGCTTTCGTATAACAACTCCTATTTGTGGTACGTTTGTACAGAACATAAAGTGTGTTTAAGTATTAACAATGAAATATTGTATCCAACGAGTGTCCTGCAATAAATGGCTGAAATCCTTTCAAAATCGCGTGGTTTTAGTAATTTAAAGACAACAGACTGCTAGAAATTGACAAGCGCCCGGTTAATGGACTGATATTTCGTTGATTATGTCAATTTATAAAGCCACATCACCAAACTAACGGCTCTGTTTTTTTTTAAGTTTATAAAAGTTCGAAAAAATGTTATATCGACTCTGACTGGTTTTTGTTTTGTCTTGAACCCCGCGCGCTTTTTTAAGATCGATTAACGCCGGGTACCAACTGTTTTGTTGAAGTCGTTTGGAAACGACATTAGCGGTATTATTTCAGCTTTGTATATCTAAGTATCCTTCGCTGATCAGATTTCTCATTGTATTTTATACGAATGAAAGACCATTCGTGTCTATCAATGTGTTATTGAAATCAGGCACCCCACGTTCATCGATTATAAATATAAAGCTTGCGGTAGCAATAAAACCAGTCAACCAACTTCCATGACAGTTGGAAATGACTATAGCATTTGTTTCGAATTTTAATCACCAAATAATCAGTCCAGTAACCGGGTATAGCATGCAAACGAAAATAAATCGTGCTTTGTACGTTCAAAGTCTAAGAATTATCTACTTAATTTATACGACAGATAGATGTGCTGTTCATTAGCCTAATCAGTAAAGTAGCGAGTTTGTTTTGACATTAAATAAATTATGCTCGTTCGATTCTCACATTTTGCTATTTTTAGTGTTTTATTTTTTCATTTTTTGTAACTGTTTTTTTGTTTTGTTTATTGTTTATTTACTTTTTATTTAATCGTTCAATTACTAGCTTTTTGTTTTATGTACTTTTTATTCAATGATACAGTGGAGCTAAAACAGTGCGCACAGAACTAAAACAGTGCATTAAGTTTACACAAACATGTAAAAACTCTACTTTTAATTTACGTGTTTTACGAAATTACACGAGCAACTCAATGCCATGCCTTGCCATTCGATCCAAGGTCGACTCCAGTATTCCAATAATTGAAAAAAATTCTCTGTTGAGGCTCGAACCCGTGACTTTTCGATCACGGGCATTGCGAGGTAACCCCTTGGCCAGGCCGGTACTAGTAAGCCTCATACTTGTATTGAATACATAAACATTATGATTGTTCAACAAACGTGCGCGATCTTCGACGAATGTCAGCAAATGCATTATCGATAACTAATATTGCGTTCGTATTCGATAGATAATATATTCTTGCATAAAGGTCAAGTTGGGGTTATTGTACGCATGCTATACCTGTGCTAGAAATAGACAAAAGGTGTCTAATTATTGAGTCAATTGAATATTAAATTTGAAACGTAGTCAAATTTGTGTTTAAAACTAATTTTAACAAGATCAATTGTTCTCCAGTTATCGCAAACTAACCATTCAAGTCAAATTATCACTCTAATTGAATAAAATGTGTCGTCAGAACTGACACTCCTTTGAAGAAATCACACGGAATGTATGATGGAAGAAAGCACATGTGTATGGAGCTGTTTACAGTTAACAGTTTATTAGTACACTCAACACATTCATAAATTAAATATATGATATATGCGACATGAGGTATAAAGTGTAAAAAAACAATACATATAATATTGGGATAACCAGGCTGTAGTAAGTTCACTTAAGTTATTAAACAACACTAACTACAGTAAAAACCCTCTAAACCGGACGTCATCGGGACCAGACAAAATGTCCGCTTTAGAGAGGATTCCGGTATACAGGGGATTTTCGTATGTGCCTATACGTACATAGGTGGTAAATCGACACTCCAACTATAGTTTACATTCAACAGCTCTATTCACTTCGATGGGACACAAGGTGTATGTTCTGTGTTTTGTTTGTAATTTAAGGATAAAATTATGCTTTTTATGTTATGTTTGTTCAACGTTTGCATTAAATCAAAACGTGCGAAATAAAATCTTATTATAAAACTAAATAATAAAACGTATCAACATTCTTAAAACTTAAAATATGTATTTATATACATATACAAGCAAAATAATGAGCAAACGCTAATACATACAAAAGTTACACTTGGTGAACATGAAAAAAAATCACTGCATTTATGTCATATAACAACATGGCAAACTACACAAGTTTATACATCTAAAAATCTATTTGAGAACAAAAATATTCATCGATTGTGGTCTGTTTTTAGTGTAACACCTCATCTCAAATATTTTCTTCTCTGTCAATGTCAACATACCTGGCACTTTAACAATATAGCCCGTGTCATTGCACTGAGCAAAGTGTTTTATTGTTGATTTTTTTCATAATGAAAAGGAGTAATACATGCAGTTTCAACTTTTTTGACGGATTGAGGTTCTCGGGTATTGAGAGGTCAAATTACATTGAATCTAACAATTTGGGCTGAAGAAGTTGTCAGGTATCCGGAATAAAGACGATCAGGTATTCAGGGTGTTTTATCACCTTAAAAATAGAAGGGAAAAAATTGGGACCGACGAAATCGTCCGGTTTCATAGGGATTCCGGTATTGAGACTATCCAGAGCAGAATTTGGGCATTTATTCATTTGACTACTTGTATTATATTCCTACAAATTTGATTCCTCTGTGAGTAAAAAAAATTCTTTACTGAAATATTGATTTATTCTTTCTTTCTATGTTTAAAGTAAGTTGTGATATTCTAAAGCCAACGCCAGTACTTCATTTTAATTCGTTTATTTTAATATTAGATACCAATAAATTACTTTTTGTTTTAAACATGTGGTATTTCTACTTATTTAAATGAATGTGTGGTTTCTCGAACTTGTTTCTTACAAATGTATTTGTGCAACTCTTTTTCACATTCGATTCACACTGAAAATAAGTGGCAGAACAAATAAAAACTACAAACCACGTGATTAATATTTGCTATTTGTGTCCTAGCTGGGTACCAGACCTAAAATTCTAGCGCAAAATCTTAGTGACGGGAGATAACTTTTGTATCGCTTCGGTATTTTCCGTGAGCACATGGTGTGAGCATACAATGCTACGCGGCAATTTAATGAACTCGAAGTTTATATCAGCATTATTTTCGCATTTTTTCGTATTTTTATAAGTACCCGCTAACGATGTCGTTAATGTATTAAGTACCAATTTGTAGACGATTAATTGATAAGTAATTACAGAAGTTTTGTATGGAAGATATGAGTCGCACTTCGCACACAGTTTAATATTGACTACCTGGTGGAATGTTACTTTGATGCAAACCTTAAAATAGTAAATTCAATAAGGATACAAGAAAAGCGTGTTCCATCGTGTTGATGTTGCAATTGAATTGTTTCGAACAATTTACATAAGGTCGCGTTTATTAAGTGTATGATAAAAATACATAAGTCGCGCGTTATTGTTGATATGAAAAAAAGAGAATATTTAATATACGATATAATAGCGTGTAATGTTTTATCTATTTCTTATAATCATGCTTTGCGCTCAATCTTATTCAGATTTTAATTTTTACTGTTTCAAATGGGTACCGTGTGAGTTTGCCAAACGAATCAAATTAAAGTGAACTCAGTCCCATAAATGAAAAAGGACAACCGAATTGATTAGTATCCTTTTAAAGCGATTTGCTCGTGATCTTGTGTCATTGTTTCACATCACACGAAACATGCTTTGGTTTTGTCTGTTTCATCTGAAAGAGCGAGAAGATTTTGAGTTTTCAGGGACCCCTGGACCCCTCACCTTTAGAGCGATGGGGAAGAACCCGCATACTTTTAATGCTGCTATTTTCGAATATTTTCCTGCGTGAGGTAATTCAGGAAACAAACAATTAAGTCTCAGTGGTAAAACACTGGACTGCCGACCCAGGGATTGCGAGTTCGATCCCCCTTCACTCCAACTTAAATTACTTAAAGAAAATATGTACTGGTTCTTCCCAGGAAAAATGCTCCCGTGTATCAGTGCTTTACATTGGGCACGTTAAAGAACCTTGTTTCTTGAATATGGGAAAATGATTTCCGCATCAACTGCCGGTGCTGGAAAATGTCATCTTAACCCCCCTATGTAAGACGAGTCGCGTGCGATGACGTAACGATTTCCCGTGCACTACTTTTGTACACAATTGCATTTTGTTTGCTAGGTTCTAGTCTTAAACAGTAAGGATAGTATAAAAATAGTTAAACATGTAATTTTACAGCACCTCAAGTAAATGACAGCTGTCAATTTCAACCTTATGACCTAATAAAATGCAAGTGTCTTAACTATCGACTGTGGGAAAAAACGACAACCGGACAAAACGAAATCATTTTAAGTGTTTTGAAAAACACATTTCCATTTTCGATGTCTTTGATGATGATTTGTAATAAATTCACATATTTATGTGAATAAATCACAATGAAACACTTTCTGAATGAAAATGAATAAATCTTGCCGGGTTCTCGTTTGGTACGAACTTCAATAGGTACGCGTGACGAGACTTGCTTCCCATCCAAACCAGGAACACAAGAAAGATACGTATATTGTCATGTGTGGTATGGCGCTGTCATTTGCACGATGGGTCACTAATAGGAACTAACTATCTGTATGCCCCGACGCCGAATGGGCAAAGCCCGAGTGCGTCGCTAACGAAAGCGAAAGCAATACCCCCCTATTCTTAGATTAAATGCGTATGTGACTTCCAACACCTTTTAAGAAATCGAATATTTACAGCTTTGAATCACGGCGATTTCGCGGACCAATCCAGTTAAATGAACACACATTATTTTTAAAATGCTGTGTTAGAATCTTATTTTGACAACAGTAAAGATTTAAAAAATGAATCCCTCTGAAATTACGTTATAAATACGCATAGAATATTGGTTTCCTTGTGTTCCAAATAATATTTAAATGGAAATATTGAACGTAAGTTAAATTATATCAATAAATATTATTCACATAACGCAGTAAATCACTTTTTACGCCTTACTGTATACAGTCCGAGCCAACCTGCTTTAATTGGCTATGTGATAAGAAAACTGCATAAGCTAAGTTTACATACTTTAGTGAGCCTTGGCATAGGTTATTGGCTGGATTTAGAAATTTATGTACGAGTGCTGGTGCGCAATATTATCTACGCATCAGAACGAGTACATTCTATGACAATACGATTTACACAAAAAAATTCAAAACATTTAATATATCATGTCATCCACAAAATCTAAAAAAGCTTTTTAATTAAAAGAGCAAAACGAAAAAAGGGCCAATTGTTGTCAATCCCGTTTCTAATGATGTCACGTAATATAAATGTGTATTCTAAGGAAGTTCATTTACACATTTGAGAGCACCCGCAAATTTGTCATCTGTATAATTTCTGTTTAAATACAGATTTTGGATAAAATGCGAAATGTAACTAATTACATTACTTTTTGTATATAAACATCGTCGAACTCGATGCGAATCTAAAATTCAAACTAATGGAAATAGTATGATGGCATCAAAGTGGGGGATTTATAAGTTTTGAGGTGCGTCACGTCATAATTGTAAACAATAACAAAACGAAGTAGTCCATTTTTGTTTACACACCCGATATCATTAAGGTAAATCTTTACGAATCCGTAAATGGTATGGAAAATGATATGGAAATATATGTCCTAGTTCTGGTGCGGAGTAATATTGCGCGACTTCAGGAGCCAGAACAACGCGTTACTATAAAAAGGCTTATAACATTTATTATATAATTTTCATCAACAACACTTAAAAAAGAACAACTTTATTACAACGTCAAACTAGATGCGATATTAAAGTTCAGTCATGAAAACATTATGACGTCATGAAAATGCGGGACTTATTAGTTTTTATGTGCGTTACATCATAATTGTAAACAATAAACAAAGTAGTTCGTTTTTGTCTACACACCCGATATCATGTCACGTGCATCTTTACACACCCGATAAAAAAAATATTGATCAGCTGCGGTCAATAGAATTATATAGGGACACTTATTTGCGTACGTAATAATGAAACATATTGATCAGTTTCTGTCAATCACATTATGTAGGAAAACATTTGCCTATGTTAAAATTATTTTCATTGTGCATAGATATAATTATGTTGTAAAAATTTAAAAAAGGTTTGATGTAAAAAATGCAACATTTTCAAAAAATAAAATATCGTTTATTATTACATGCGAAATTTTTATACTTTACTTGAACCCCGAAATAACATGGGAATAATATAATCTATAATAAAGTTATAGATAGAAGGCGCCAAGTTGTTAGTTTGCATGTTCCGCTTTTCATTTCTAGAAATTATATAAGTATATTTTTACACTCACAAGGGCTACCCCTAAAACTGAACAAAACAACATACTCAGCAATCACGACACAAAATATACACTGAGACCAGGCATATCAACACTATTTTAAACCAAAACCAATAATAAGATTAAATATCACATGCACTGTTTGTCTTTTTCATTTTACTTGCTTGAAATACAAGGTACAAAGGTTGATATTCAAATACTTAATACGCACACAGACACAGATCATATAACATTTTGTGTACGTGATCACAGTGCTCCAAACAATGAAAAACAACTGTGTTAGGACATGTCGATAGACTGTTTGAAAAGTTTTAAACCTTTTTCTATAGTATTAATTCTCATATTCATTGTTCGATAACGCGTGGTTAACATTGCGAAATCCGCATTGAAAAGATAGTCCTTCCTTTTTTGGCATTTCATTTAGTGCACCGTTCCGCAAACTTTAATTTTCTCCACTTTCCATACTTTATGTTCATGCGATAAGGTTTATCACAAACAGGAAGTAAGCTTTATTTTGTATTTACTTGGTCAGATTGTCACCTGAAAATCACAACCCTAATCAATTAGGTTAAAATTGACCACGTACTGTTTTAAATAATCATAATTGCCAGTTGTCAGATTGCCATATGTCTATTGTTGAACATAACTTCTCATCAACATATTTTATCTTTAAGAAATGTTCGCACTAACATTGATTGCCTGTTCGTCAAAAACACAAGTGGCGTTACATGTGTTATTCGGCGATCTGCTGACAAATCAACGTTTTGTTTTAATGAAATTAATTTCGCGTGATATTGTCAAGTGGTTGGCTTTTTGAAAAGAAAAACCTATACAATCATACTTTGGATTTTAGCCGATGGGATTATTAAATAAGGGTTGTCTGCTTTGTAATTTTTTCTACAGTTGCACAACTGTAACTTCATGTATAGGTTTAAATTATTCATATAAATGTTAAAGTTAACAAAACATGTATATTATGAGTGTTTGTTGCGTCTTGTTTTCATCGTGTTTCGTGCTTTTCTGTGTTTTTTAACCAGCCATCTAGTCATGCAAGTCGGAGCATTAAAACACCGAATAATGAGCCGTCTTTAAATTAAATCAGTTTTAACTATTTATTGAACTTATGACCACAACATCCAAAGTAATCATACATCGGTCATGGCCAATTAAGTCACCAATTATGATGCCCCTTACCTTAATATGGTTAAATTATTGAACGGACAACGATTTTATGCTTCAGACCTCTTTGACTATTGCCTTTGACCTACTGAATCAGAAATAGACACAAATTATTGTGTCAAAAAGCCTAATAGGTTTATAATAAGTTATTGAGCGAACAATGATTTTATGCTTTAAGTCATTGTAACCTTACCCTTTTATCTACTGACCTCAAAATCAATCGGAAACATATGTATGTCATGACCAAATCAGACACAACTTATTTTGTTCATAAGCCTAAACGGTTAAAAGTTATTAAGCAGACAAGGATGTACTGCTCCATGTCACTGTGACCTTGGCCTTTGACATACTGACCCCAAAGTCAATTGGCATCATCTGTCAGCCATGTTCAACTGAGACACCAAAAGCATTAAGGTATCTAGGTATATTTCATTCATTGTCAACTAAGTCACCAAATATGGTATCCCTGCGCCTAATAGAGTTCAAGTGTTTGAGCGGACAAGGATTGTATGCTTCAGATCACTCTGACCTTGACCTTTGACTTACTGACCACAACATCCATATTAGGTATTATCTGTTGGCCATGGCAAGTTACATGTATGTTGCTCCAAAGTTTAATAGGTTTCAAGTTATTGAGCTGATTTTATGCTCCAAGTCACTGTAACCTTGACTTTTGACCTACTGACCCCACCAACAATATGGATCATATATTGATCATGTTCAACTATGAAAATAGTCAAACTATGGACACGAATAGTCGCCTTCGGCGAGACTTCGGCTACAAATAGTCGTTTTTTTAAACTAGTGCAAAAAAGTGTTCTTCATTGTAATGTTTCAACATCATTTACATTATTTTCTTATACTTTTGTTTGTGGTTTAGTTGACAAAGAACCGCATATAGTAAAACTGCCGAAAAAAGTCAGAATTGTGGAATTCGCGTGAATTTTATGTTGGACGACAAAACATAGCAATATTTTCATGTTCCCATAGCATATCATATTCAGCAAATTTGTTGGCTATCTTAGCCGCAATATTTAAGCATGGCTCGAATACTGTATTAATTACAGATCTAGATGTGTTATTAAACATATTACCTGAACGGTTGCTGTTCAAATATATTTGTTATTAAAGGCAATTATTATGAACTACCAACAATAAACAATGCTATCTTCTGGTAAACAAGAAATAATTAAAAGTCGGACACAAAACCAAAATTGTATGAACCCCTCGCACTCGTGTTTGTTAAGTGCCTGAGAAACAGCATATTATTTTTGGCTTAGGTTTTGTAAAATGTACGGGTAGATCTTCTCTTAACAACTTTTACAAATGAGTACTATTTCTTAGTTTATAGCTTTGTTTTGTATATTTCCTCAAGCAAATGTTCAGCTAGCATTTCAGTATTTTTCTTCTAATATAAAAATGTTCGCAAGAAGATATGTGGCGCATACCGTCATTACTTTCACTCGGTTTTGCACAAAATTCATTTTATGAAAAATTTTCGCCAGGAAATAGAATCACACTTTACAAAAAGACACATATTTACACATTAAAGTTAAATTAGCCCAAATATATGTAAATGTAAAAGTATTTTATTTTATTTTAAATAATAAAAAATGTTATTAACACTTTTCTGTATAGTTTATATTTTAACATTATAGAAATCAATATTCATTATTGGACAGCTGAGTTTTTCGGCGTAAGCTGTCTAAGCTGGATTTTGACCTACATTTCTGTATAATGACGTCTGTCTGGGATTTCAGCAATCCGCCGTTCTATTGGATGATTTCATAACCTCTGAAAATGACGTGAGGGA
>Ga0224511_10000817_pt1 | contig 16676 bp, 4 predicted proteins | sample SF_May12_sed_USG_2_FD_169988 | JGI IMG/M metagenome (GOLD analysis project Ga0224511, IMG submission 169988) | Sediment microbial communities from San Francisco Bay, California, United States - SF_May12_sed_USGS_8_1 | ecosystem: Environmental > Aquatic > Marine > Sediment | place: USA...
AGAAAGTTTGTCTCAAATTGAAAATATCCAATAGTTGACGTAAAACTTATATAAAGTATTTAAAAAAACAACACTAAGTAAGCAGTTCGATCAAATTCCGTTCAGAATGTACGAGTTAAATGCTATGATGATTTTGTCTGTTTCTTTTATTTATCGTTACTTTAAGTTTATAATCGATTTTATATTATATAACGTGTTTCAGGTTAATATGTCTTATAAGATTTTTTTTATATAATTTGTATTCATAATTTGAATGACTTTATCACGAGCAATGTTTCTATGTTACAATTTGTTTTTATAATATTAATAATGTTTTTTTTTTAAATATTTGCCTAACTTGTACATTTAATAAATCATACATGAAAAATCAAAAAAGAAAAATCCGAAAAACACAAACACATTTTTAATGTCTGGTTTGTCTTGGCGTTCACGTGTTTTTGTGCTGTTCTGTGTGTTTGTTTTTGTACGAGCCTTTTTGTTATTGTGCCCTTAAACTTGAAATGTCTACGTTGTTTACAACATTTTTCTTTGAACATATCTTCAATGTATATTATTTAAAATAACGTTACGATAAATAAAAGCGCACATGTATGAATGGATTAAATAGGGTCAATGTCAAGGTTTAATCTATGTTATGTTAACTTATGAATGACATATATGATTTTGAACAAGTTGCATTTAAATTGTATAATTTTATCTAAGTGAACTAACACATACTGGTGAGTTGCGGTAATGACATGACGTTTCGGTAATGACACTATGAAACTCTAACTTTGAATAATAAACTTATTCGAAAATAATAGAATTTGATAGATAATAAGCTATTTTCAAATGATATCATTAAATATTGATACGCCGTTGTATTTTCGGATCAGTTAATAACAATAATTACACAAGTGTATATCATGTAAGACATTATACCATATTACATGTAAATAGTTATCACATACTTGTCTTTCTCCAGGAACGACAGAACACTAAACTGGGGTAACGAGGTCCCATTTTCGTTGAATTACACAACAGTTTGATGACAATCTTGAATGAATGCATTGCTTGTGAACAATGCAAATTTTCAAAGATGTAAGGAAAATCATCTAAATGTTCATAGTATACGGTAATTTTTTATAAATCCTTTAGAATGCACGTATTTCCACGACAGCAAACGACCTTTATACAACAAAGAGTAAACATGTACGGGTGCCGTGACTTTAAACGTTTTAGTTAAGTGTTTACACTAATACCCACTCCATAAACAATTCAGTGTTTTTCCATTTCTTTAAAATAAATTAATTTATTAATTTATATGAATGCTTAATGTATTAAGGGTATATTCATATAATTTCAGTAAATATTGTTTATAATGGCGGTTTTAAAGAACTTTGGCAATAAATTGCCTGAAAGCATTATTGTCGACCTAACAAAATACTATATTTCATTGAAGAGGGGTTGTTGGTCAAGGGCATGTACAATTGTAATACTTAGCCTGTTCAGAAATGAGTGTAGTTTTTCTAGGTCCCCGTAATTACTTATCAAAATAATAAAAGTAGCATTTTCGTTCCCATAGCTGTGCATACTGCCTGTCGGAAATAGTTACACTTGGAAAAATGTGATATTTTTCAATATGAAGTATATGCCTTTAATGATAGATTTTTTATTTCCTCCAATCAATATTGTCTTTTGATTTTCTTGATTGTATTAGATATAACAATTTGGAATGTTAAAAAGAAAACTGTTTTTATTTAATCTTTCTCAATTCAAATACCTTTTTCTAACATTACAATTTTATTCTGTAGAACTAGTTACTATAACCAATATTTATTAAACAAGATATACATTGCAAAAATAATACATGTTGCACAGTTTATCAATACAATTAATAACATGGTTTGACAGTAACGTAAGAGACAAATGTGAAATACAAAAATATTAGCTAGAATTGAGAAGGAAGCTTAAAGCTGATACTATGTCTAGCTTCTATCTAAAATTCAGGTTGTAGAAGTAGTTGTTATGTTGCTTCTCGACTTTCTGATTGTAATTGTGTTAGTATATTATACTTATTATATTCTTATACTTATTAAGTACCCTGTACCGGTAGTTGTAACTAAATTTGTAAATTTAATTGTAAAAACTTAGTTTTTTTGAATATCATTCTTTCATTTTGTAAATTTGTGTGCGTAAATGTAACTGTACCGGAATTATTTCGTTTCTCCTTCGTTTTATAGATGTATTTGTTTCGCATATTGTGATTTTGTCCGTCCATATTTGTTTATAAATACTCGTAAATAATTGTTAATGTTTGATCATTGACCATGCCGACCTAAAAAGTAAATGTCCCGTTCTATAATATTGGTTATTTGCCACATAGCATTCATTTATTGATAGCATTCGTTATTCGCGACTGACTAACATTCCATAATGTTAAAACTAACAAAGCAGACTTTTACTAACATCGCAAAATTAAGAATAATCACACTTACGCCAATGTCAAGCTCCTCTAGATTGCTGGGTACGCCCTTGCCTATAAACTGAGTATATGTGTTTGCACCAACGCCATTCCACAGACGCGATATTAAACACATTACCATTTGAAAGACAACCCTATAGCGCAACATATTAACACTAAATGATGTCTTCATTTTAACGGGTAGGTATTTATGCAGAAGCCCAGTTGCGCTCAACGACTGTTACTGGCGGCATAATACTGGTTTTCTTTTCTGTGAAAGGACATAACGCTATGCTCAATAAAATTGTAATAAATAATTCAAACAATGACAGTATCTCTACAATCCAAGCAAATGCGATGTCGTGGTATTAAAAACACACGAATGGGGCTTCAAACCGTATGTAACCCTCGGTATTAAGTGTAATCAGTACCTAGAAGCAGGTACCATGGTTGATGATTCTTGTAAAAAATCTTCAAAGCACATATTTTGGCCATGTGCACAGCGGCTTATCTCCAATGGCACGTAACCTGTAAGTCTCTTTCAAAGTCTACAAAACGGTTGTTATTCCAAAGTACTGCTCGAAAGTGATTATGGTCGTCAATGACACAAGCCAGCATAAGGAAGCTCGAACCATTCCGACAGGTTCTGTCTTAATCATTTGCTGCCCTGCCACGGCGAACTCCTACAAACATTTCAGTATCCGCAATCAACCTTGTTCCCTTCAAAACAGTCCTCGATGAATAAGAACCTTCTTGGACAACTGTGCAACCTTTCAAGGTTTTACATGGGTACACGTGTATTTCGGGCCATTTTGTCATGGTGCTCTTAAACGTAACATCTCTACATTATTAACAACATTCTTTCTTTGAACATCTCTTCATTTATTTTAACACTAGGCTCACACATTTCGAACTATAAGACAATCAGAGCCTTGGTTTCATTCATGACATTATTGGAGTATTGAAGACTTGCATTATACACAATATTCGGAATATATATATCTCAGATGGAGTGGTTAATTCTTAGTGTTGATGAAGAAGAATCATTTATCAAATGTCATCTCAACGAAGAAACACTGAACATTTTCATGAATGCATCGAGAACTACCCCACTTGCGCCCCATGTACCCTACGTTATGAGGGCTAGATGGTTTTGGACCATTACCAGACTTTGTCAGGATCTTTCGTCTATTTGCAGAAAAACAAGGAGAATAATAGGTCTTGGAATCTGGTCCTTCCGATTCGCTCATACTTTTGACCGAAGGTGGATACCGATTTGAAGTTTTAAATTTAGGCGGTCATCAAACTTTATGGCCTTCACGGCGGAAGAAGCACCGATGAAAGACGCATGCCCAGAGCATGTAAATTAGTCACATGCTCTGGTCATGAATATTGATGCCTCCGTTGTAAAGACCAGCATTTTCTTATGGACGTTTAATGGATAACTTTAACTTAAGAATTTTACTTTAGTATTTAAGATCAATGTGTTTATAATGCAAAAGTGTTTTGGCAAGAAAAGTATCTTGTGATATTTCTAACTAAACACTGAGTTATTACATTTGATCTTATTTCGCCATTCTTTTTAAAGTGGCGCATAAATATTTGATATACGTGTTCACTTAGACTTCCAACTCTTAAGAGCTATTGTGCTTGACAAGTAATCTTGCTAGCAATCAGCGCTTTATGTGTACGTAGATTACTGTTATCCCGTTATGTCGGATTTACTGCAATCAGTGGACATATCTGCCGACGACATTGTGACGTCATAACATCACACCGTAGACGATATCATGTACTGTAACGAGAAGGATGTATCACGTGACAAGACTGGTTGCCATAGCAAAAATGGCGACACTCTTTACATTGAAGATCTTGATAGTAGCGACTTCCGGGTGGTGGCTGAGTATAGATCAATACTTCGTCATTTACACGAGCTACCCAGGGGCACAATAGAGAGGGACAACGCTTCGTCAGAACCGGATTTAGAATGGTTACGTGATGTGTATTTCGAACACTTGAAGGACACTACTTCAAACCTCCCTACACAGCCGCCCACCTGAAGCGGCACATGTATACCTGTTCTAGAGATCTAGTGCCAGGTGCGTTAAGCGCAAGATGTACATACATTTCACAAGTAGTTGAAGGCGGTGACCTAGCAATTGTGAAGAACATGCTAAGGCGCGCAGTTCTAACAGCGTTAGATGCAACGTGGTCCGACGTCGCTCCGTTGCTATTCGGATATAAGACATCCCACAAACCGCATGCTCGTGTGCTAGTAAGTTAAAACTTTTTAAAGACTCTGGTGCCCATTTGCAAGCAAATATGCTTACCATGGTCTTGGTCTTAAAAAAACAGCTCCACAAAACCTTGTTCAGGCGTCAAAAGCGGTCACAGTAGACATTAAACGTACTGTGCTTAACTGCAGTAAGAGTGTTAGTGCTACGAGTGCGAGAATGTTGCAGCCAGTGCAAAATGCTCCATGCTCCCTCGTGCAGCGCATAACGGAGTTTAAAGACAGATTGAGAGTAATAAATCGCAATCTTCTCCCGTTTTCCGGCATAGGAACCAGAATTATGAAGAATATTCTTGCGTGAATACCGCAGACGAATCCCTGTCCGACAGTCAATGCGATCAGCACATTGTAACGGCTATCGATTGCAGTGACATTACGCGCGTTGCTTACAATTCAACGGTCAACCATCGGAGAACGCAGACACCAGGAAATGTCATTCCTGTTCGCATCACTACAAGGACAGGCCAATATGATGACGGAAAGGGGGAGTTCTTAATATACACGAGAAAGCTCACTTAACATTTTTGTGTACTTAGTTTAAGCAGAAACTTAATCACAAACTTGCTTGAGAAGGACATTACTTCAAAGGGACCGAGTGTAACCAACATGCGCGTGTTTCCATCTTAGAGAAACACCAACGATCAGGTTTTGAAATTTGGCCTGTTCACTAACAATATCTGGGACTGTTTACTCGAGGAAGACTTCTGGCCGAGTTACGTGTCCTTTACAGGTTGGGGTCCACGGGGACGGCGGCGTGATTCGCGTTTCACCAAACAAAAACAGCGGGTGGGCATTGTCGTCCGGAGAGCGACGCGCGGCACTAGAGCGCTCAGCCGTCTGCGTTTCAGGGCAACCACTACGTGCTACCACCACGACTCCGGGACCAGACTGCGCATGGGCGTGGGTTCCAGCATGCACCATTATTCGAAGACATGGTTCACACCAACAGGTTCAAATCGCTGTGCCTGATGTGGACTAGTGTGTTGTGTGTTAATATGTACTTGAACATTGCAGTTTTGTAAAAAAGTTTAAATGTTAAACAATAACGAGTTTAGTATTTTGACGTGGAAAGTTTCTGGTATAATGTCTGGAGCATCTTACCTGAGTGACATTTTACTTGAGGGCAAAATAGACGTTTCTGGCCTTTTCGAGCATTGGTAAACAACGATAATTTTTTTCTTGACTGTATTTCAAGTGATTATGATTATTTTGGTTAATGTGACTCTACTATCACAAAAAGGCGTAGTGGCCCTAATGTGGAATAAAAGACACTCTAACTGTATAGTGCCTATTGACATTGACCACAATCTCATAGTTGGTTCCCAGCTGCAAATCGCACCAGGGCTCTGAGTACATATTTATATTTCAAGTTTGTTACGATGTTTAAACTATTGTTATGATATGTTTTTAGATTACAAATGTATGTCAACAAATTATACGATTTGCCACAGTGCTGTTGAAAAGTACATGTCTTATGATGACTCACCAAGGTCTACTATTGACCACATTTTGACACAGTTAATTGAAAAGAGGTGGTAGGCAATATTACATTATCTACTGTGCATTGTTTGCGAATGACGCGGGCTAACACACAATTGTCATGAACAATTAAATAAGAATGAAATTGATAGTGCATTTTGACTGACGGTTTAGTTAACTATTCCATATTAACATTTCCCGTTAAACGGTCTAGACCTTATGGTAAACCGTACTGGCGTGACGATCTGGACCTTTTGTACAGCGCTATATCCGTATCGCGTGACGGCTGGTGTCAGGCGGGCCGACCACGTAATCATACCTCTAAAGAATACATTGACAACAAATCAAACTCTTCTTTATTTCGCTTTCGTGAAAAACAGTTTCTATTATACTAGTCTTGTTTGTTATTGAATCATAACATAATATGCTGTGTTAGCATTTTTAATTTTGTACACAATTATTAACATTTATATTGAGATGATGTACATTATATATAATTTCTATATATATCATATATGCAAAAATACAGGATCGCTCTGCAATCGCTTCATCTGTAATCTAGTACAGCATCGCATCTTATTGTGAAATGCAAATTATGACTGTCGCAAAATGTTATTGGTATCAATTGAATTACAATGTCACGATGCTCTTAACCGTATGCGTTGCTATTTTTGATCAACTCAATGTAATTATATCACGTACTTCTTGGTGAACTTTAATCATGAAGTTTGTATTATTGAAACATACAGCTGATTTATTGTTGATGCCACTAAACTATCGTTAATGTGTCTATACTAACACGTGAAGATACAACTCGCGCTTGCTCATTGATTCACATTCTTAGTGTAAATTATATAATTATATAGTGTGTAAATATTTTGTACATATAACTCTGTTTCCTTATCTTTGTTTTTTGTAAATGGAGAAATACAATTAAAAATGTAACTGTTTAGTCTCACTGGGCATGTTAAAAAAGTATTGAAACTTGTCGCACTGCTGCTTTAAGAAACATTTGTAGGGACTTAACACTTTTTTTTCAATAAAGTTTTGATGTGTGATGAAACCATGTCTTTACTTTATACATAATAAAAACAAGAATACTTACAAATGTCAAATGATGTCAAATGACACAAGACTTAATGCTTATGTGTGTCCAATTTTCTCGTGATTGATACCTATTCGCATATACAGTTATCTAGTCCATAATCAAGCAATGATCAGCATACTAATAGTCCATGATACATTTACAGATGCTTACTCTATATCTTGATACTCTTATAATTGATATTCAAGTTTGCAGTATGTTAATTATACTTAATAACATAATCTTGAAAATAAAAATTGCATATTAAATAATAGTTTTCGATCAAATAATGTAACAACACACAAAAGAGCAAACATAAAAATCATTGTCAAAGGCGGGAATCGAGACCGGAACATCTAGCACCGCAGATTGAATGCGTTACCACCGAGACAAATGAGCGTATTGATTTTAGGCAATATATTCAAATGTTTCAACTGAGATTATTGGTTATAGACAATATCTTTAAATCTTTCAACGTAATGTGTCAAAATATAAAGAAAATAATGTTTTCGGGTCACTCTCAACAAGTAAGTCGTTTATTCTGTATTAATGTAACATGAATGGATAACTGTAATTTGCAAATTCTCATATTTACGGGAAACGGATCATTGCTTAAATATGACTAAAAAGTAAGATGTAAACAATTCCGACCAAACGAGTACAGCCAAACCCTTTTTAAAATGAGTCTAGAAATATAATTCAGTCAGTGTTTGATTGTTTTGCTTTTTATATTTAATTCACTTTCTTTACGTATTAAACTTACGTTAAAACAACCCAGTAATACCAAAACTAGGATAAAGATTTTGCCCTCTGCGCAAAATCATATTTAAGTAATTAATATTGTTATTTGGATGGTTTAGACAATCATTATACTTTTATAACTATAATAATGACGCTTCGAAAGTTCATGATTTCTCTAAAGCCAGTGCAATATTTGATTTGTAGTTGAAACGATGCTTTGGAATACTAGCCAGACTAAGTGAATTTGTTCAGAATTGAAAGAGCCATATCCTGACTTTTAATTTAAAAAACATACAAAACTGCATCTACTGACATTCTCTTGTGTCCTATTGATAGCAACTAAAATCTACATTGTGATGAAAATCTTACTGTAATTTTGTTACCATAAACATATTAAAAGGAATATAGCCATCAATGGATTTGTGCATGAAGCAAATTCTAAATTCCCATTTATATGGCGGTGACTATAATAGATTTTCCTTTTCAAAAATAAACAGCATTGTGCATTCTCAACAATGAAAAGTACATAGTAGATCTCTGTTTCGATTTTGCCTTCTGGGTTATACTTGTGCACAATCAAGGTCCACTTTATGCCACCTTGAAGTAGGCATACCCAGGCACGACCTCAGTCGGACTTCCGCCTGCACTGTACAAGCGGCAGTTGGCTGAAATAAAAATATAATAATACTATTTTTCAGAAACAATATGTTGCAGACGAAGTTGACGAAGTCATGGTTATGTTGTCATGACATTTAAAATGAGACATAGTTTGTGGGAAGACCAAACAATGTTGTTCTTACAGCAACTAAAATATAATATTCGTCGCAGAGTACAAATGCTTAATTAAAAATGATAAAAACTAGTATAATCAGGAGTTTACTTTCAATCCGTTAATTCGTACCATTGTTTTCAAGACAACTCCAAATGTTACAGCACCGCCATCGATCGTCGGGATCCATCGTGTAACACCAGAGACATGGTTCGTCGTCGGGATTTCTGCAGTAGTTTTCTGCTGCGGTGGAACTGCCCTCGGTGAAAATATACTGATGTACGAATTCATGCGGAGTCTGGGAGTCCCAGCGTTGACATTGCTTTCTGTTGTAGGTGGTGCTCCATGTACCAAGGTAGCTCATGTGGCCCATAGATGAATAACATCGTTCTGTGTCTGCAGCGCCTAAACAAAACGGACGACATGGAGGACGACCATTTGTAATGACCAGGCGTCGCCGCGTCAGTAAATTTGTTATATACGTAGTATTATACAGCCTTTGGACTTTGTATGCAAGCGAGTGATTTATTAAAAGTAACAACGATTTTGCGATCAAATATCTTTAAATTCACCACATGTTGATACTTCATAAAGGCTAATTAAATACACTTATGATGGTTATTAGTATTTAAGTTTTTGAGGATGTGTCCTTGTACATGTGTAGCTCTACTAAATGTGCACACCTTTTACATGCATATTAAAATTGTCCAACATACACGTTATCCCACTGGTACAATGTACGTATGGTAAATGCCCGATTACTGATTTAAAAAATACTGTTATAAAAATCCTGGTACGTTAGTGTACATGCGGTACAGTTTGCACTGGAATCAGCCAAATAAAATTGTCGTAATTTAGACATTATTAGTATCAAAAGCGGCGTAAAGTCTCAACAAAAGTAAATTCTTAACAAACCAACAAACAACACAATGTTACTTGTCTCCTTGTAAAGGACGGCTGCACAACCAGGTGTCCGATGACATCGACGCGCACACTGAACTTTAGACGTCTCGTAGGTGTTGATCAAGATTTGCTTAAAAAGAAATAAGACATTCAACAATTGTATGTAATATTTGATTACAGCTGAACTTCGTTATGTCGAAGTGGTCGGGACCCAGAAATATACTTTGCCATAGAAATGGTTCAAGATAACCAAATGGGCATTATGGGGAGCGAGACATTTTCGCAAAATATCAGTTTAATAAAGAATGCTTACCTTCAAGCATCCTTTTACCATTTTACCATTACCATTTTGTTAATTGGAGAATGTAAAATAAAACGACAAATTAATACGTAAATAAATAAAATTTCTTAAGTATGTTATCGTCTTTTATGTAGAAATATATATGATAACTCGATATAAATTTGACAATTCACTATCTTTCTACGTTATGATAGTAACGTGATGACAATTTGGAATATGCTTATAGTTACGAAGCACAGAGAGTCAGTTGACGATGATTGGGGCGGGCGGTCGTGCTTTTGTTTAGCGACGCACACATTTTTCCTGAGAAGAACCAGTTCATATCTGCTTTTAATAATTTTAGTTGGAGTGAGGGGGGATCGAACTCGCAATCCCTGAGTCGGCAGTCGAGTGTTTTACCACTGAGCCAAATCCCCTCGCTGACGATGATTGCTTAAATTTTTCGATTTTATACCATATGCAATAATAATTAGGTCGATCACTCAAATTATGGCATAATTATTTGTATCAGTTGGTTCAAGATTGGTTAAAGCTGTCAGTGGTTACGATGATAAGCGGTAACAAATAACACGCGGTGAGCGGGAGATAGGTGTGAAGCTACATACTATTGTGACGCAATCATCTCAAAGCTCAACCACCACGTTCTGGGTTGATAGGTGCGAAAACTGAGAAACAGCGGTTCGACTTACCCATTTTATTTTATTTAGAAAACGCCTCTTCGGGACCGCAAAATATGCTTCGACACATAAAATGTTCGACATAGATACTTCGACTTAAACAACTTATTTTAGTTAAAATAAGAAGGACTCGATTCCGGACCGAACTTTCACTTCGTCTTAATGAATTATTCGTCTAAACAAATTTGCCTTAACGTATTTTAAGATTTTTGTCCAGTTTATTTTTAGAACCTAGTGACTATGACAGCTTTAACTTGACTTGTTTGAAAGTACTTTCAATACTTTCCTGATCTAACTTGCAGCAAAAGTAAACGTAGTTAACCATTATTTATTTATTCGACGCTTTTATTTATAAACTAACATGACCATAAAGTGAACCCGTTTAACTGTTTTAACCTCACAAATGCAAAATGAAACAAATCCAAATTGTGGGGCTGGAATGTTTCACCAAGATGGTGTTTTCATTATTTCAACGTTTATAACAAATGTAACCGTTTCTGTTGGAATAGGTAGGGCCGTCTCTGTTTTATCAGTCAGCGATATAATTTAAGATTAATGTTTACAAAAACATTTTAAGTATCATTTTCATAGAAATAAGGCTAAAACATGCTATATTTGACTTATACTTTAACAGTAAACACGTTTAATGATTTTCTACCCCCTTCCCCGTTGACATAGTCCACGCCCCCTCCCTAGAGTCCAATCCTGGTCCGCCACTGGTTGCTACTCGATTTCGTTAGTGTAACTGTGTTAATATATTTGTGCTGTACTGGTGCTTGTTTCTAAAATTTGATTTTTATTTTGTAAATTTGAGTGCGCGTCAAAGTAACTGTACCAATATTATTTCGTTGCTCCTTTGTTTCGTATTTGTTTCGCATTTTGTGATTTTGTCCGTCCATATTTATTTATTTTTACTCGTAAATAATTTGTAAAAGTCATGTTGACTTAACTTAAAATATGTATGTTTTTTATATTTAAGAAGTAAATGTTCTTTTCAATAATATTGGTTATTTGCAACATAACAACTATTCTTTGTAAACATTCGTTATTTGCGACTGACTTGCATTTACTAATGTTGAATAACAATTGCGCAGGCGTCTGCTACGTATACTTAACTATTTGGGTTTTAGTTTAATTTTATTTTGAATTTTATTTTTATTTATTGAGTATAAAAGCTTAGAGAGAGGTTTGAAAATTTCGAAAAGAGCGCTTGGCCGAGGGTCTTCAACAGTTTCATTTACATAACAAACCTAAAATTTTAAAGATGTATCAGATACAGGGTTTAAATTGAACTAACCTAAAGGCGATTAATGTTATTTGTTCTTCGTGTAAAAAGTCAAATTTAATTTGATTTCCGAACCATAAGCCTGATATTGTCAAATAGCATTAGACTATTATCATCATGTTATGAACGGCTTTATTCAACGCGTTGAACCCTTTTACTCCATAAAGCAAACTCCTTAGAGCTATAATATCATATTAAATCCTTTGAAATCGACAAATAAAATTACTTGAATATAATTATTAATGACAAATGCTATGAAAACCAAATATGCATGCATGCTGACTGTTTACCGTACATTTTGTCATATACATGTATATTTACAAAGGCAAACAACAAAAATACTGAAAAAAAGAATAAAGGTAAAAAACACAAGATGAAACTTACGGTCCTTTCAAGCCTCTCTAGATTGTTTGGTACGCCCTTGCCTATAAATTGAGTAAATGTGTTTGCCTCAACGCCATTCCACAAACGCGATATTAAACACATTATAATTTGAAAAGCAACCCTATAGAGCAACATTATAACACTAAATGACGTCTTCCTTTTAACGGGTAGGTATTTATGTAGAAGCCAAGTTGCACTCAAAAAAATGTTACTGGCGGCATACTACTGGTGTAAAGACATAACGCCATGCTCAATTCATTTGTGATAAATAATTAAAAAGTGACGTTATGTCTACAACCCAAGCCAATTCGTATTAAAAACACACAAATGGGGCTCCAAACTGTATGTTCAAGCTCGTAGATCACACCAGTTCAAATCGTCCGCATTCTGCTCACCTCGGTATGAAGTGTAATCAGTTCCTAGAATCAGTTACAATGGTTGATGATTCTTGTAATAAACATCAAAGAACATAACTTGCCCTAGTGCACAGCACCTTATCTTCATTGGCACGAATCCCTTCAGTCTCTATTAATGTCTACAAAAGGGTCGTTAATCCCAAAGCACTGTTCGAAAGTGATTATGGTCGTCACCAGGCTCACAAATTCCGCGCTATAAGACAACCAGAGCCTTGGTTTTATCCATGCCATATTTAGAATATAGCCACCGTGTGCTTTGAACACCATATTTTGTGTAGGTATTCATCAGATGGATTGGTTCCTTCTTAGTGTTGAACAAGTTCATGAACGTGTCGAGAACCATCCCACTTGCGCTCAATGTACCGTAAAGAGTAAAGTTGTGATGGTTAGATTTTATGGACCTTGACCAGACTTTGCCATGATTTTTCGTCTATTTTCAGAAACACAAAGATAATAATTGTTCGTCATGGTATGCCTAAAACAAACCGGCGACACTATGTAATTGCATCATCTGTAATCTAGTACAGCATAGCATCTTATTGTGCAATGCAAAAGATACTGACGCAAAACGTTATGGGTACCAAGTGAATTACAATGCCACAATGCTCTTAACCATATGCGCTGCTATTATTGATCAACTCAATGTAATTATATCACGTTCATGTTGGTGACCTTAATCCCGATATAGTTAGGAACATAAAGCTTGTCTTATTGATTTGTAGAGTGTTTGTTTAATGTTGTTTTCGTCTATGTTATTTGCTACATGTATACTGTTTTCGCGTTTTTGCCGCTATCCACACATCTTAAGTTAAAGATGCTAGGTTTGTATCTTTATACCCTTAAAATCGGTCACAAATCTGTCAATATGTTAAGAATTAAATAAATAAACATTGAAAAAGGAATTGCAAAATTTTGTGACAAATAAGGTGTTTTTTAACAAAAAGTAAAATCACAACAACAATACAAAAAATCAAACATAAAAGCCCTTGCCGGAGCCGGGAATTGAACCCGGGACCACTTACACCCAAAGCGGATGCGTTACCACTGCACCACCGAGTCAACTGAGAGCATCGATTGTACTCAGGCTATTTAACTGTTTCGACGCAATGGGTCGAAACGTAAATAAACAAAGCCGAATTTGCGGGCCACACATTTTCAATAAATACACTTTTTCTGTAATACTTTTACATGCATGAATAACTATATTTGGCACTTTCACATATTTACGGGAGTAGGTTTCACTGCCTAAATATGGTTTATATGTAAGATGTAAACAATTCTGACCTAAAAGATACAGAAATAGCATCTTTAATACATTTACGACATACTAACAATCAATTGAGATAAAAACAAACAATGATCTATTGTTGATTCCGCTAAACTATCGTTTATGTTTCTATACTAACACATGAAGTTAAAACTCGCGTTTGCTTTTTGATTCACATATATAGTGTAAATTGTATAATTATGTATTATGTAAATATTTTGTACATATAACTCTGTTCCCTGGTCATTATTTCACGTATACCGTTTAATGAAATTAAAAATGTAACTACTTAGTCTCACTTGGCATGTTCAATAATTATTATAATACTTGACGCATGGCTGCTTTTAGAAACATTTTTAAAGTGACCTTATAGCCTATGTCAATACAGTTTTGGTATTTAATGAAAACATCTTTACTTGATTCAGAATAAACATAGAAATACGTAAAAATGTCAAATGGCACAATACCTAATGATTATGTGTGCCCAATGTTCTCGTGATTGATACCTATTCCCATATGCACTTATCTAGTCCACAATCAAGCAACGATAAGAATGCTAATATTTTATGAAAAAATAAAGATCCGTACTCTTTATCGTGATACTCTTATAATTCGAAACAAATGTTGCAGTATGTTAAATATACTACATGAAAAAATCTTGCAAAACAAAATTGCATGTCAAATTTTAGTTACGATCCAAAAATGTAACAACACACAAAAAAGCAAACATAAAAATCATTGTCAAAGGCGGAAATCGAAACCAGGACCTCCAGCACCGTAATAAAATGCGTTGCCACCAAGACAACTAAGCTTATTGATTATAAGCAATATATTCAAATGTTTCAACGTAATGTGTCAAAATATAAACAAAATTTTGTTTTCGGGTCACTCATTTTTTACAATGTCGTTTATTCTGAATTTATGTAACATGCATAGATAACTATAATTTGCAGCGTCTCATATTTACGGAAGAATAGTCCGGCAGTCAGCCAGTGATGTTTATGTACACTCCCTAACTTTGGAGTACGCATACACGTAATATGTATTGATATCAAAATGTTTAGGAGGGTGTCCTGTCTAAGAATCTGCTGTATGCCACCCTTTCGGCATTGAGCATTTTGAAAAATTCAAGATGTCATCCAAGATGACCGCCAAATTTTGTTAACGGTCTTCTGACTTTATGTATGACCTACAAAAATTCATATAATTTACAAAAATCACAGGCATTAACCATTTTATCTCATTACACTGAATTAGTATCATCATTTACACAATAGCATATTAAAAACTTTTTTTCTCTATTTTAAACGACAAAAAATTACTATCGAAACTGGTATTGAAATAATAATCTTATAAATACTTCAATTAAAATGCATTTTGTCCTTTATATAGAAGACATATAATCTACAATAAAAATGTGTTTGTTTCTTTGAAATGACAACTGTTGCAATTTTATTATGCGTACTCCAAAGTTGTGTACCCCCTTTGGCCTCCGGACTAGAACGTTTACTGCTTAAATATGATTAAAAAGTAAGATGTAAACAATTCTGACCACAATATACAATCAAAGCCTCTTTAAAAAGAGTCTAGAAATATTTAATAAGTGTTAGAGTGTTTTCCTTTTAACATTTCGTATACTTGTTTTACATAAACGAACGTTAAAACAGTATTACCAAAACGAGAATGAAAATTCTCCCATCTGCGCAAAATAACATTAAAGTAATTAATATTATTATTTTGGTGGTTTAGAAAAACATTATACTAATGACGCGTGAAAACCGAAAGTTAATGTATTGTCTTAAGCGATGGCAATTTTTGATTTGTACTTTAAAATGATGCTTTGGAATAAAGCCAGACTAAGCGAATTTGTTCAGAATTGACAGATCCGCATTTCTGACTAATTATTTGAATAACAAAAATGTACCTACAAACATTGTCATGTGTCCTATGTTAGCAATTACATTGTGATGAAATTCTTACTGTATTTTTTAAGATACACATATTATAAGTCGGTGAGTAAAATAGATTTTCCTTTCACAAATAACAGTGTATCTAAATAGTAATGAGTACACAGTGGATATATGTTTATTCTCGAGAAATACGATTCTGCCTTCTGAGTTATACTTGCGCACAATCAAGGCCCACTTTATACCACCTTGAAGTAGGCATACCCAGGCACGACCTCAGTCGGACTTCCGCCTGCACTGTACAAGCGGCAGTTGGCTGAAATAAAAATATATTAAATACTATTTGCAGAAACAATATGTTGCAGACAAAGTTGACGAAGTCATGGTGATGTCGACATGACATTAAACATACGACGAAAAATGAAAAACAACAAAACACTTCTGTTCAATACAACACATAAACATTCTCGCAATGTACTTTATGCTATAATGAAAAGAATGATACAATTTTCATTGCATGATCAGGATTTTATCTTCAATCTGTTAAATTATACCATTGTGTTCAAAGCATCTCCAAATGTTACAGCACTGCCAACGATCAGTGGGATCCATGGTGTAACAGCAAAGGCATTGTGTATGGTTTGGATTCCTGCAGTGGTTCTTTGCTGCGGTGGAACTGCCCTCGACAAAATTTGCTTCAGGTGTACGATGCGCATGAGGAGTATGG
>Ga0224511_10000818_pt1 | contig 16675 bp, 13 predicted proteins | sample SF_May12_sed_USG_2_FD_169988 | JGI IMG/M metagenome (GOLD analysis project Ga0224511, IMG submission 169988) | Sediment microbial communities from San Francisco Bay, California, United States - SF_May12_sed_USGS_8_1 | ecosystem: Environmental > Aquatic > Marine > Sediment | place: USA...
TGTGATTATGACGTCATATGACGATAAACCCCTAAATTAAGTAAATCCGTGACAGTTATATACAAATCATTGACAGGAGTAATAGTTTGCGAGAAAAAACAGAATTTTAACAAGTGAAATGATTTGTTATTAAAGACTGGTGTTATGTCATTCCCTCTATGTATAAGATGATTAAGGCTAATTAGTGAGAACCGGTAATCATAAGACAAAAATAAGAAATGAGTAATAACTGACATATGCTTGTCAATGATTTAGCCTATCTATAAAACAAACGAATATCAAACCTATGTGTATATGCGAATTAAAGTTCCATTTAACATTCTATTCTAAACACAGTCCCACTTTACCTTGTGTTGTGGTTGTTGTTGTTGTTGTCGATGTTGTTTGTATGATTGGAATGTTACACAGATCAGTCGTACAGCAGTGCAGACTAGCGTCCCTCTCGTTAATGTTGCGGCGCCCAAACACAGTTGAAATCTCCGCGTCACACATCTAGAAACGCCCAGGTTATAAACATATACAGTTTGAGTTGGGTCTGTAAATTGATTCTTTCACGACCTTTGAGATAAATCATTCTGAATTTGTTTTCCAGTAACCTTAGCTAACTTGGGGAAAACGCAGCCTCGGCTTGTTGAAACTGTTCGTCAGTCATTGTAATGAAAGATGCCACCCTACTCACGTCCCCTAGTGCACCAGCGGTGTTGCACCATCTTCGTGATCAATAAACCTTATTTTTCAGTTGGCAATACGATATGGGTCAGGTGACAGTGCGATCATCGGATTTTAAATTTAAATGGAAGCGCTTGGTTATGAAAACAGAATAATACAAGTAAATAATAAGGTTGGACGCAAGATACACGTACATTGTCGCATTAAATAAAAAATATATGACTCCGGTTTTGATACTCGTATTGAGAGAAAAAGAAAAAGAAACGTCTAGCACAACTTTGACAGACTACTTATACATGCGGGTGTAGATACCTCTCTACTTGCACAGGTCATGGTGTAGGCATGATGACCGTCGATGGAAGACACAACCTCACGCAGAATACATCTCTGCAAAACCATTGACAAATGATTTATGATACTTAACCGTGTGATACAATGCAAGATATGTGAGGTTGTTAAAATGTTTAGGTTGTCATATGTTATATCTTGATAAAAAAATTTGCGAACGGCGGACAGTTTAAACACATTACTTAAATTAAAAAACGCTAAAATCTTAATATACATTAAATTGCTATTCGTAGTCGATAGATGCGCACACGTTGCGCTGTCATCTGACAGGTTTGAATTTGTTACTAGCACGACATATTGTAAGCGTAAGTATTCAACGCTCTGTAATTACATGGACATTTTAATTGGGTAAAAATACCTTTCTGAACTGCGTTTGACACATAATAGAATGCTGTTTTCCCAATTTTTACTTTGGAATGTGATTGTGTAATATTTCTACTACATTAGTATTCAAGATGCTATGCCTGTATCTTTTTTATTTACGTTTCGACCCATTGCGTCGAAACAGTTAAATAGCTTGACTACAATCAACATTTTCAGTTGACTCAGTGGTGCAGAGGTAACGCATCCGCTTTGGGTGCCAGAGGTCCAGGGTTTAATTCCCAACTCCGGCAAGGGTTTTTATGTTGTTGTTATTTTGTTTTATTTAATATACTTAACATTTTGCCACATTTGTGACCCATTATAAGGGTATGAAGAAACAGACCTAGCATCTTAAAATCAAATCATTTTAAAGTAGAAAATACACAATGCTCATGTGTATATATTAAACGCGTTTCAACACACCATGCTATACCTCTCCTTGGTCACAGACTTTCGTTGTGTAACATTGTGGGTCAGAGTAAGAGGTCTGGCAGTGGTAACACGTCAATGCTAGAGAAATATGCGTTGAATAAATAATTGCTTAACGGTGTACTTTAATGGCATAAAACAGCTTTTTTTAAATGATTCAAAACATAAATGTTTTTTTATTTAACATCGACTACGTACATTGAAATGTTAACAATCATATATATAGTAAAATCAACTATTGCATTGGAAAAGCTATCAGAATCACTTACGACAAAGGTTACAATATCTAGAGCATGCGGTGTGGCTCAGTGTTTCGTCATTGCAGAGATTCGGGTTGGCGTGTTCCATGAGTACACAGGCTTGTGGGTCGATGTCTGAACAGTTCTGAGAAACCACAAACTGCATACACGCACAGGCGTAGAACGCTACAAAAATATGTGCATAAAAAGACAGCTGTTATTTGAATTTAAGAAGAATGAAGAAACAAATTATGTTTAGTCTTTATTGTACTGTAATGTGATTGTAACAATAAAAACTCCACGTTAATAATTATGATTATAATCTGTCGTAATAAGGAGAATAAATAACGTGTTATGTCACATTCATAAATGCCTTGCAATTTGCCTTCATGTTTGGCAATTATATGTAAAACATTTTTTAAAACGTATATCGATATGGGTATAAAATTCTTACCCAAAAGAATCGTCTTCATTTCACTTTCGAATTTAGAAACAACCCTGTTATGTAAACACAGAGCAATCACATACATAAAGTGATTGTCTGGTTTGCACAAGTCGTATTCCTAACTTGTGCAGCACTGCAGTTTATGTTGTCACGATTTGATAAGAAGGATTCATAGATCAGTGGTTATGGTTTTGTAATTGTTATCACCTTTGTTAACGTAACAAAACGCTATAAATATATTTTGCGGTTTGAGTTCGTGTATTGTTCTTCGAATATGTCGTGTATATATATGTGTGAGTATTTTGTATACAAAAACTAAGTTAAACATAGATAGAAGTTTCTTGTTGAGATAAAGCATTTCGCCCAAAACCAACCTCAAATCATAAATTATCGTGAGCAATTTTCTACTATTTGATACTATTGTGATCATGATCTGTAATCTACAAGTTAGTTATAGAAAAAATTGACATTAATACATAACAAAATCGAATAAAGAGTTTGCAGATATGAGTTCGACAAAACCCATTTTCAGTTACGTATTTGTTATAAAACACAACACTATTTAAGAGTTTGAGAACGTTTCTCATGCGGAGGATATGCGTGTCGTTAGTTTCTTCGTACATCGTTGTAACTGTTATAGTTAAGCATCTTAACAAAAGTTAACAAGTACATTGTGTCTACTAAATAATCAGCACCCATTATTTATCATCTAAAATGTAGTGAAACATGGCTACGGGTACCTACTTGACATACTTGTAACTAAAACATTAAACCAGAAAAATCAATCTTCAAACGATTTAAATAAGTTAATAATAAATTAATTTGTTATTATTATGGGAAAAGACCCTAGAAGCATGGCTGTTCAACAATGGAAATAAATGGCCGCACCATCGAAGCCCTAAAGCGCATGAGTGGAACTCCATATTCTAACCAAATCAACATCAGTTCATGATGACTAGAAAGGTAAATTTACTAGAGCAATATAAAACAGCCTTCTTCTTCTATTTAACAATTCTAAAATAGAAGTGACAGATATTAAGATCTTTTTATTAGCGTTTTTAATTATAGTTATAACAAGCACAGAGAACATAACTTATTAACAAAAGTTCCTGGGCAAGATAATTTAAGTCGTACTGACAGGGTTTGTCGTGTCAAATGTGATTTCCTGTTACACCATTTTTGGCACTGTCCTGTTCGGCGCTACGAAGATGATCAGGTTGGTGCTTACCCCCAATGAATGTCAAGTTGCTAGTAGATACGTTGTTCACCCAGTAAAAGTCGCTGTACAGACTCATCGTATATACCCACCAATATATTGTCAAATATTCCTAAGCATACAGAATGATGATGTAATGATTGAGACGAAACTTTTGCTGAGCTCGATGGTCGCCTGTCCTTCAACTGTGATATGACTTCGTGAACATCTCTTCAATTTATATTAACAATACAACTGATAACAAAATGTTGCAAAAAAAGAACATATTAAATACGAAAGGATTAAATTATCCTTCGTTCGAAAATAGTTATTGAAATCATTTAATATAGTCAACTAATACGGCAAATTTGATAAACTATATTTTGCTATTTAATTTGGTCAAAGGGTACAAAGGAAATATATACATGCGTCAACTATGTGTTGCCACGGGTTTGTAAACCTGTCTACACATGAGAGCAATTTTGTCTAGCCCCACGAGGTCGCCATATAATTGTCGACTGTGAGTCCTGGCGTTGAGGTTTTCTGTGTAGTGTGGAAATTGACACGAATGTGTGTGCAGCTGCTCTTGTTCCATTACATATCCAATGAGTATGCTTCCTTATGGCTTTCCATGTCATCAGTTTAATGTTACTCACTACAGATGGTGTTTAGTGTCTGTGTGGCGGCTGTAAAAAGTCGCCCCGTACTACATCATTGTGTAGTTATATGTTTCTGGTCCTCAGGGATCATGGAGTGTACATGTATGTTGTTTACTTTTGAAAATACAGTTCTGCACATGCGCTAGCGGGCGTCAGTTGTGTGGCATCATTCATTACTATTGATGAACAGCTTCAATAAAACCTAGGTTGCTGCTATGCTTCCTGAGGGCTTTCCCTTTCATCAGTTTTATGTATAGGATATCGACCGTAAAGTAGGTTTTTCTATCGATGACCGACGCAGCCACGAGATTTATGTAGCACCAAGAGCACGCAGTGCTTAAGATGTTTCATGAATATTGTGGAAGTATTTGTCATAGACAGAAATACCGATCTACGCATCTGACTTTCACAACGGCAGTAATGGCAATCAGTGGATATGGAAGTAAGTCCATATATAAAATTCAATTTGTTAATTAATGCGTGTTACAACAACTTTAATCGAATTATCAACACAGAATTGTTTAAAGCTGTCACTAGTAACAAAGCTACTATATTTAATAATATTTAAATTAAACAGATTTGATTAATCAACAATCAGCATCAATATAGTACATAGCTTTTCATTTTTGAAAAAAAAACACTCGTGCGACATAAAAGTGATTTAAATAAAATGGGTTACCCTACACTACAGAGAACATGACAGCAGCCCTTCTGTGGTGTGGCGCTTTTAGATTGTTGTTTCAATTATAAGCCGAGAAGGCATATTGTCATAGTAAAAATTAAACGAAAAAATGCCGTCCCTGCCTAGCTTAATTATTTTAGTTTTATTACCCGAAACACATTAATTTTTGTTACGCCTAAGACATGCAGTTCCAACATATTCCAGATCAGGTCTGTTTATTTACAAGAATAACCTCAACGAGGAATGTAAAACCGTTATAAATATCTAATTAATTATGTTCGATCCAACATTAATGGACACGTCACAAACAATAAAGCCTGTGTATAAGATAAAAAACCCATGTTGCACCATGAGCTATAGACCTTTTTCTGGCTGTTATTCTTGATCATTGAAAACACGGAGTACCGGTATTAATATAGCCAACTCATTGTTGATCCGGTTAACGTGGCTAAACACATTATTAAAACGACTAAAATAAATAGTCCATTAAGTTAACCATTAAAAACCGCCTTCTTTACTGAGTACACCTGTACAGGTATGTTTTATTGAGAAAGGTAGCACACACGCAACATAAGCAATATGTTTGAAAACTGGTACTGTGTTGGTCAATCAATCGACTTTATTGCATTGGTCATTGTATTTTAAGGCTCAATATCAAAACAATTTTGTTATAAAAGTATTACTTATCGAGTGGGAAATATTAGAAAAATCTTTAAAAAAAATGTGTAATGCAATATATGTATAAATTAAAAAAATCAGTTACTTTTAATATAATTTGTACAGGTCCTACAACTGTTAAACTTGACGTTCTGGTTTGTCTGCAACATTTGTTTTTGGAACATCTTTTATTTTATAGTAACAATGGTTCTTGGTCCGGAACTAATTGTGTAACAAAATTGTTCATAAAAGTGTTGTTTTACCATTTGCTCACTAAATCAAGAACATTCGTTGCCTGTGGCGTACACGAGTATGTGTGCACGTAACGAATGTGCTTTTGCCTGAAATTCTAAAGACCAGACGTGTGTTAGAGAAAAAGACTGAACAGATCAACAGCCTAATTGTAGTTTATTTGTAACTTTTAATCCTTTGTAAGCAACGAAGTCACACCAAAATGTCAATAATTATAATGCATTTCATTTACATGTTTTTTGATAAAATAAATAAAAGGGCAAATGAACATGGAAACTAGGTCTATAGAATTGAACGTTTTTATTGAATCAAAGATATTTCCAGTAAACATTCTAAAAGTATATTTTACAAAACATAGGTTTATGAATACGTCTATATTTTAAACCTGTCGCTCGCAAAGATAATTAAAGACCTCATGACACTCTCTGTCGTGGAAGAGCTGGGCTGCCGGAGATATATGGCCCCAGTCTTGATCCCCGCCACGATTGTGGTGGTCAGGTGGTCCTGGGCCCCAATGACTGTCAATGCTGCTCACGGATGCGTTGTTAACCCAGTAGAACTGATCTGTCTGGAACGCGTCGTACAGACCTATCCATATGCGACCTGTAGTTGCCATAGACACACGATGATTATATAAAACCTTCCTGTCAAACAGGTGTTTGCGTTTCTTTGTAAGGTTTAAACTAAATTGCATTTAGGTGTTTCTGTGGGGTTTAGAGTTTCGACTTCCATTAAGTAAAATCTTAGCATAAACCACAATCTATCCATCAATCTATCCGTATGTCCTTATTTCCCTCCGCCCGTCCGTGTGTCCGCCCTTGTGTTCTTGTGTCCGTCAGCCCGCCCGTCCATCCAATCATACGTCTATCTGTCTATCTGTCAGTGAGGGTTTGGATTCAACTTGTGCTACTTTGCCCTTTGCTCTTTTGTTCGTCACATCAGATTCATGTGGATAAGTACTAAGTTTCTTGTAGAATAAAGAAGATGGTGATTGTTTAAAAATTCATACAGCTGTGAAACATAGGATCACTGGTTATGTTCCGGATGACTGCTACGAACAAACCCAGTATAACGTATCAAAACAAAACAAAATTAACAAAGTTTTTTTAAAAGAAAATGTGCAATTCTAGTTAAATAACCAAAAATATTAGAAAATATCAACATACGTAAGTTTTGCTGTTAAGTTCTGTTTCATGTTACTTTCTGAAGCTTCCGTAAGCGTCCTTGACAAAAATATATAAAATAAAGGTAGAGAAAATGCTTTGCGTCTAATGAGATCATATTTTGCGGCCGTGTCGAGCACCACGAGGTCGCCACGTTCTTGTTGACAATGAGTTCTGGCGTTTTGCCAGGTCGCTAGAAGCTAGTGTACATGAATTATTTATTCAAATAGAAGTAATATGTTTTAAGGTTATTGGAGTGCAATGGATTCACATACTTGAAGCCAAGTAGAGGTTTTAAAAACCTTTTATTATTTAAAAATATCCCATTTGAAGACGATCCACCACACCGCTTTTCTCAGTTTTTGCTTTTTTGACTTTATAAACAAGATTGAAAATTTGCATTGTATTCATATTTAGGGGAGGTAATAGGGTGTAATATTACTTCCCTTTAATTTAATTAAAGCAAGTATAGGTTACTTCCAGTGTAAAAAAGTTTTTCTATGGTTAAAAAGTATAATCATAATACATATAGCATTTTAATGGGGAAATTCTTGTTTATATTTTGATAAAAAATACAAATGTGAATCCTTTGCAGTCCATTACGCAAATTCAACCTTAACTTGTTTTGTAAACAGAGCAAATATAGTACAAAGTTGTTTACCTCTCCTTTTGAGCAGACCTTCGTAGTGTTGCAATTTGGGGTAGTATTTGACGTCTGGCAGTGGTAACACGTCAATGCTTGAATGCTACACATGTCATTAGCTAATAACATATATGCATCGACATACATATGCATACATGTACATGTTATTATAATTGACCAATCGACAGCCCGCCCTCCTGTCCTGGTCTTCATGATTTACGCATCGTTTGCCTGAATACTTATTATAATATGAAAGCCATATCGCTTTAATTTAATATTACTGACCAATTATCGGACAAGATGATTGTGATAGCGATTTGCATAGGCATGATTGACAAGTGAATACAATAGATGACCCGACAAAGCTGGTCCGTCAAGACGTCATTTAGGGCGGACTGTCGATAGGTCATTTTTTATACTACATGTAAGTTGTTGTGTTCTTTGCATACTGGTAACAAGCAAAACGTCATCATTATAACAACAGATAATACGTGATTCTACGTAAAGATATCATCATTTACTGCATGTTATGTTCATCGAAGGATCAACATATAGTCGACGGTTTGTTCGTCAGCCAGGACTCGCTCCCAGTACGGAGCATATTACAAGAAATAAAACATATATCAGTTCAAAAATGTACATCCGGTCAGGTTTAAGGGCAACTCTCACGCTAACTCTCTTCATCGGATATCTAAAAAGCTTAAAAGGAATAAACTTGAAACTTCCATATATGTTTTTGTCTAGAGTTTCATGACTGTTACTATTTTGCTGTATAATGAATTTCGTTTTCGAAACCTAATCAGGAGTGAAGGGAATGATGCTATGGTTTTACTTACCACTTTTTTTGTCTAGCCTTGGCCCTTTTGCAACGGACCTGTGATGATTTTCACAGGCAGAAGACTTTTGTACTTAGGATTCTCTCTTGTTCTCCCCTTTATTCTTATTTTTACTTCTTTTCACTTTCCTATCGTTATGTTCAGCTTCTAAGTGACCTGGTTTGAGAGAGTAAATGCACGTCTTTTTCGTTTTCAACAAATATTCAGAATGTGTGAAAATCATTGACCGTCATTGACCGTAACAGAAAAATCCGAAAAACACAAAAAAATGTTTTTATCTGAATGTCTGTTGCGTCTTGGTGTTCTACATGTTGCTATGTGTGTTTGTTTGTGTAAGGGTCATTGTGTTATGGTGCCATTAAACTTGACATGTCTACATTGTTTCCAACATTCTTTCTTTAAACATCGCTTCAATTTATATATTCACATGTAGACATATCTCTTTAAGATACAGGGATCTGATATTTGATCAACGCATGAAAATGCCATGCTTAATTGTCATGGTCAGATTTTGGCATAAATAGATTTGTTTAAGTCCAAGTTAATTTACCTCTGATCTAGTCATAGAGCACGTGTGGTTGCTCTATGTCGGACACGTGTAGGAGGTTGTCAGTGACTGGCTCGTTTATGTTGAAAAGGATTTAGTATTATAATTACAGTTTATGTGTTCCTAGTGTGGGTGGGAAAATCCATCCCTAGGGCATAGTGCAGCATAGGCGGTGACGAGGCTTACATTGGGATGTAAGGCAGTTTTCCAGCACCGGAGGTTGATGCGGAAATCCTTGCCCAATATGCAAAAAGTTAACAGACCTCCGGGATATGTACTATTCAGTATTCAATCCGGAGTAAAATAAAAAATATAAACCAAATAATAATAACGTACTGCAAAGGTTACAATGTCTGGGACAAATTTCGTTGCACAGAGATGTTTCCCAGCAGAGGTTCGGGTTGGCTTGTTCCATGAGGACACACACTTGTGAATCGATGTCTGAACAATTCTGAGAAGCTGTTCACAGCAGCAACGCGGCTGCATTGAACGCTACAATAATATTGTGTTGGCATTTCAGGGCTATAGTTATTCTAATAGCTTTATGACGCAATTTTATAAGACTGTTAACCTTATTTGTTACCATGTTTTAGATATTTTTAAAAGCACATACCTGCAAAAATATATTTCCACATCTTCTTGTTTTTCCTGCTTTAGAAATAATCACTATCTTGATGTTTTTTGCTATCTTTTTAAGAAGAATATTTATTTTATTATTCATGAGAACAATTATTTGAGTTTAGTGATGTTCCCGTTTTTGTTAACGCATTTGATTTTTTTATTGTATATTTGATTATAATTATTTGTGCTTGTTGCACGAGTTAAAACAATAAATAGAGTATGTAAATTAAAATTATACATTAAAATATTATCAAATTATGTTAATTGGGAGATAAAGGTTTCCTAATAGAAACCTCAACCATAGACACCAATTATTTAGATTATCTTATGCCATATAGGTCATGCGCTATTGATATACAGAAGATTGTCAGATTCTATAGGTTATAAATGGGAAAACGGTCGACATCTGTTGAACAATCTTTTCTTAATTTACGTCAGGGATTTGTTTTAAATGTTAATGTTTATATAAAAAGTTATATTGTGTCCCGTCCACAAGGTTCTGTCTGTCCAGAAAAAAATGATACAACGTGTTATGTGAAGAAAACATAACATATTGTAATATTATAAAATACTTTTCAATCACAAGTTACAAATCAAACACTTTTTTTAGATTTTATGATGGCAATGAAATAATATCATACACGATATCGTGATACTTAACTTACATGAATACATTCATTCGTATATTTTGTTAAATAAAAACAAAACAAAATTAGCACGACTTGTGTTTTTTGATTTTATTATTTTAATGTGCAAACTACTGCACAAACGTTTCATGTGTGTGTAGCACTGACTGTTTTGCTTAAAGTCACGATGAATGTGTATCTGTTTAAATGACTTCCATCTTAACTGACTGTTTGTTAATAGCGCGTCATAATACAAATGGAAGTGCAGCGTATACAACAATATATCTTTGCTATACCATAGCACTAGCCGGACCGAGTGAAAATTACGGTTTACATTGTCGCAAACGGCAACAGTCATTTTGTTATCATACATGGTTTATCTCTATCAAACTTTATCAGTCGATGTCCAATTACTACAACCACAGGGCAGAACAAAAAAGGTCGGAAGACCAACGTCCGAAATCCTTCACATGGCTATTCATGTGATAGTAGATAAATGACCTCCTTGTTTGGTGGACACATTCGGTATTGTCCAATAATCCATGATATATTAACGTGTCTGATTAATGCCTTTTCTGGACCAAAACAAACTCGACGATGTGCTTCATTAAGGTTTCAACAATAGCAGATTTGCATTCTACAAATACATATTTTGTGTTGAACATATTCGAGACATGCTACGCTGCTTTGTTCGGGTTGGTCTGTGCTGATTCGGTTATACATGGTCTATATTGACTGAAAACAATATTGGGACACACCTGTAGTGCCATACGCTACATTTATAAGTTTTGGCTTGTAATAAAGCAGTAAAAGTGGTGTTTAATGCGATTAACCTTTGTTTGCAACATGTGAATGTCGCAAATTCGAATCCTGGACGTAGTCAGTTTTATTAAAATATTTTAATGTAACTCATGACAAACTAATTACAAAATCTTAATAAAACAAAGAAATTATCTTAATCAACGCCAAACCACTTTACATCTATGGTTAAAAAATCAAGCAATAAACACTCGTTGTACAAATATTTGTTTTCAGCTGATTTACTAACATGCTGAGGTGAAACCGTTGGACAAAACAATCAATTACCATTTGCCTTATCTTTATTTTGTTAAAGCATTTGTTTTAATTGTGTGAGTATTGTAGAGTCTGACCGTTAACTCAATAATCTTCGGTATTTGAATTTCATTTAATATCTCATTCATTACCTCGTATTGCGCAACCATTATTTTCCGCGCGTTCAAGACAGCGACTACACCAACTTTGCAGTCTGAATTTCAGATAGAAGCGAGACATAGTATAAGCTTTAAGCTTCCTTCTCAATTCTAAGTAATAGTTTTGTATTTTACATTTGTCACTTACGTTACTGTCAAACCCTGTTATCAATTGTTTTCATTCAATATATAGCTTGTTGTTAATATTGTGTGGGAAAGTGGCTCAATAGTTTACGTTTTATGCTGTGAATAATAACGTAATGGGTTCCAAACCGGCAAATTGTTATTTATTATGTTGTTATGTCAATTTCATTTTAATTAAATGATATTTGTTACCATTTTTGCACATGTGTCATGTTGTTTAATTTATTTCAAATCACTGCAATAAAATAAACAACACAAATAATATACAAAACAACTAAATAAAACCATTATATTGCACCCCCAAAACCATTGAAGCAGTAATTATACTTCGCTTGCAGTGACTGTTTTACTGTCCGTATGTGCCTCAAGTCAATGACTAGAATACGCAGCAGACATCTGCGAAAGTATCTGCATGAATGTCTGCCCCGTACTTCATCATTGAGAAGTTATATTGTTCTGGGCCTCAGGGATCATGGCTTGTATGTTGTTAACATTTGGGGGTAGAGTTCCGCTCATGCGCTAGGGGATGTCAGTTGTGTTGCATCTTTCATTACCACTGATAAACAGCTTCAACAGAACGAGGGCTGCTGTTTTCAGATGCATGCTGTGCTTCCGTTTAATTCAACACATGTTCGCACTCGCTACGATCTGCATCGATCCGCACCAATTTCTTCAATCGTTTTCGTTTCGACATGTTGTCCGTCTGTTTGCAATATCTTGACGCAACGCAGAGGAAAGGTGAAATGTTAAAATTCTCTAGAAGAGAGCTAATCATGTTTTGGGCCTTTTTTATTTATTGATTTTTTATTTTATTTACAAAACATGGTACAGGCCATGGTGTAGTCATAATGACATACCTCTCTACTTGTACAGGTCATGGTGTAGTCATAATGACACACCTCTCTACTTGTACAGGTCATGGTGTAGTCAAAGCGACATACCTCTTTACCTGTACAGGTAATAGTGTAGTCATAATGGCATACCTCTCTACTTGCACAGGCCATGGTGTAGTCAAAGCGACATACCTATATCCATGCACAGATCATTGTGTAGTCATGGTGACATAACCCTCTACTTGCACAGGTCATGGTGTAGTCAACGCGACATACCTCTCTACCTGTACAGGTCATGGCGTAGTCATATTGACATACCTCTCTACTTGCACACGTCATGGTGTAGTCATGGTGACCATCGATAGAAGACACAATCTCTCGCAGAAGACAGCTCTGAAAAACAACACAATTTTTTTGGATTCTGTAATATATATCAGGCAATAAAAAGTGGCTTTAAGTGCAATATTCCCAGTTTTGTTTGACGTATTGTGTGTATGCCATATTCAATAAAATAAAATATGAAACGCTAATTGTATCTAAACCTTGCATGTTTAACATAATGGTTTACCTCGCCTTGTGCACAGACTTTGGTAGTGCTGCATTTTTGATCAGCATTAGGCGTCGGGCAGTGGTAATGCTAGGGGTATAAACATTTCATCGACGCATTGCAAATATATTTAATATGCATAATTATAAAAGTATTTTGATTATGCATATGTGTTTGGGCTACATCAGTTTGTCCTTTGCAATTTGTTAGGTTCAGGTAACAATGAAATGTAAAAATAACTGCAAACATTCTGTATAATATTATTTATATTATATTAGCAAATTAAGTTAAACACAGTTCAGAGTTTCAGTTAGAGCGGTTGTATGTTCACCGATGATTGAACATATACTACAATGTTTGTCCGTCCAGTGTCTGTCTTTTCGTAACCCATACCAAGCATATCACAAACGAATAATATGCACTTAATTGGCCATATATTGATTTATCTTATTGGTTTAAACTTTAAAATTTTATTTAAGGTAGATTGCGGGAGATTAGTTACACTTTCTTATAGCAATCGCTCCCACTTCTAGATGTAATTAAATACATCATTTTGTGAATGAGGTGTGAGAAGAGAGAGAGAGAGAAACAATAAATACCTTTTTATACTGAGCACAAAGCCAGGAAGTATCTGGTAACATTTTTCGTATTAGGCGGTTTGTTAACGAGCTACTGCTGCGGTAAATATATCACATTTATACTATTATGAGAGTTTCCGATCGGACAAATTTGTCCGATACATGTAACTGGAGTTTAAGCTGTCGTATTGGATAAATAAGCATTTGTGTCGAAATAGGTTTCATAAAATATTGAAAACAAACCAGACATAAACATGAAGGAATAGTTTTCGTTCACAGAATAAACACACATATTGGATGAAATATGTTTTATACATGTATGCTCCGCTTAAAGACCATGATACACATACCAACCTTATTGCTTGTTTATATGATTAAAGAAATATTCGCCGGGGCTGTTAGTCCCGACGATGGGCTTTAAATCGCATTGGAGGCTATTAAGACTAACCGTCTGGTTCGAAACGGACAGTTGACATATACTGGCATAGGTATGTGCATTGGATTATAGACAAGTCGTTTAGGTCAAAACAAAATTAATCAGAAGATTATTTAAACGCCAAGGTATGGGCTTCTTAGCGTTGAACACTGTGAAATTTAAAAAAAATTTATCTCGAATTCTAATCAACGTACGGCAGATGTTGCAATGTCTTGGGCAAATGTCGCGGCTCAGCGCTGTGTCACTGCAGAGGTTCGGGTTAGCGTGTTCCAGGAGAACACAAGCTTGTGAATCGATGTCGAAACAATTCTGAGAGGCTGCACAATGAAGCAACGCGGAGGCGTAAAACGCTACAATAAAAAATTTGTTGACATTGCTTTAATTACTAATATAACTATAAATATCGAGCACAAAGAATGAAGATTCTGGGTGTTTTACAGACAAACATCATATTGACCATTGTTGACATTTGGCCTCCCATGTCTGCCAACAACTGTATAGGTATAAGTATGAATCATCTGTGCGACACTTTGTCTTATCAAAAGCAAGATTTGAACCAAATGTTTTTGAGACTGGACAAACATAACATTGATCAGTTTTTAAATTGACATCAACGTTTAACAACGCATTTTACTGTAGGAAGGTAATCCGTGTTATCATTATTAGAAACACTTTTTGTCGAGTTTTTATAAAAGCTATCCATTAATGGCCAAGTTCAATTTGGGACAAACATAGTCTTGACCAATATTGACATTTGACTTCAATGTCTGACCTCATTATTGTAAAGAGATGTCCAAATTTATTTTACATTTATCCATTAATGTTAAATTTTGAGCCCGAACAAACGTAATATTTACCTGTTTTTGACCTCTAGGTCTAACCACACAGGTATAAATGCGATTCTTCCGTTACCATATTACCATTTGTGCCGAATTATTTTAAAATCCATCAAGTCATGGTGACGAAAGACTTCGGAAACACGTTGTTGACTGAATACAACCACTGCCATTTCAATATATTGTTTGCGCGAGACACGCTCATCTAAGTTAACAGCTTGCCAAATAATTAAAAAAAAGTTAAACCACAACAGCGTTATGGTTCAGCCAAGCCAATCAAGACGCACGGACGCACGCATCGAATTACAAAATGTATACTTGTGGTAAAGAGATTATCGCAGGCGAGCTTAACAAAAAGGAACTCGATATTTATATCGTTTCATAGGGGATACTTTTTTCTGTAGTCATTCTCATAAATTAGTTTGCCCGAGTTTGCTTTATATTCTCACTTACCTGCAATAATGTATGTCCTCATCATCCTTTGAAATAAGATAATAAGTAAGTGGGAACTATTGTACATTATAATGTTATATAGTCTTTCTGGTTATAAATAGTTCTTATTCTTACTTACTGTATTTGCTTTTACTTTCTGAAAAGAACACTAAGTTGAGCATAATAATGTTATACCATTGTTATCGCGTTTTATGTATTAGCCTAACGTGAAATATGACTTCTTTGGGCTAGGTTTAAGCTACAAACAATTATAAAAAAAGTGGATAAATTAAACATGAAGATGTCAAAATATGTTAATAGGGGATTTAGGAATGTATAAAATACAAAGCCCCCCCCCCCCCAAACAAAAAAAAAAAAAAAAAACAAACAACAACAACAATACTAGATTATTTATATTATCTTATGTTATTTAGGTCATGCCCTATTAATATACAGACAAATGTCATATTGTATTGATAATGAAGTGATAAAGTTTCTCTTGACATCAGTGAAACAATCCTATTGTTCTCTACTTCAGCCATTTGATATAAATGTTTCAACGCAAATTATGTTGTGTCACATTCCAGGGTTCGCACAGGCCTTAAAAGGTCCTAGAATTTGAATCCTTCATTGCGAAGTACTTGAATTCTATGTTGCGATGAAACAAAACACCGCAAAAGGTACTTGATTTTAGCGTTTTGCCCTGGAATTCTGCAGATATATCTTTGAAAATACAAAAACAATTTAAAATATATCAAAAAGTGTGTTTTCCCTTTTTTTTCTCTCTGACATATTATATATATGCGAGAATGTTAACAATGGGAATACATGTATGCAGCAAATGTTTAACAACTTAATAAAAGCGTTTACGGCGACCTGTACATAAATAACGTAGTATATATAAACAGAAATATAAATGTGTATTCTTAAGGACAATTACAGGGTACTATTTACGCAAAATGTTAAAACACATATCCATTTAAGCCATCGAATAATTTACGTGCGCCATGTTTAGCATCGATCATAATTACTTTGTTAGCAACACATTTACGTCTGGCTTTCGACCTTTTGCCGAGCAACTTACACGTGCATTATCATTGTTTTATGCAGGTGAATATCAATTCACGTCATCTTTTATGCATTTAAAGGCATTTATGCAATAAAACCGAGGCTGCTGTTTTCTCGTGCAGGCTATGCTTCCTGAGGGCTTTCCCTTTCATCAGTTTAATAGTACTTACTACAGCTGGTGTTTAGTGCCTGTGTGGCGGCTGTAAAAAGTCGCCC
>Ga0224511_10000819_pt1 | contig 16665 bp, 11 predicted proteins | sample SF_May12_sed_USG_2_FD_169988 | JGI IMG/M metagenome (GOLD analysis project Ga0224511, IMG submission 169988) | Sediment microbial communities from San Francisco Bay, California, United States - SF_May12_sed_USGS_8_1 | ecosystem: Environmental > Aquatic > Marine > Sediment | place: USA...
AGAACATGTAAAAATCATTAAAAGTATTAAAGGTTGAAGTAAAAGTCATTTTGGACGCCTATTTCTATGAAAAGTATGCTTAAAATTAGTCGCGAGCGAAGAAAAAAAATGAGAAAAATAAGCGTTTTATGCTTAAAAAAATTATATGTCCGCGGCCGTTAGGGGGGGGGCGCCGGGTGCGCCCCCCCTGGATCCGCTAGTGGTATTAGCATAACATCAATATTTTTTTCATGTTGAGCTATTGGTGTACACTCACATAATTATAACAATACAAAAAACTTATTAAATAAGTCCTCCAACATTATTTCATTTTTTCTTCTTTTCGTCAATGGTTTAATAATTGCAGGGGCGTAGATAACGGGGCGGCAGGGGCGGCGGCCGCCGCCCTAATAATTTGGCTAGTCGTTGTTATACAGAAATAACGGACTTTTCGCCGCACCAAACAAATTTTCTTTGCCTTTATAAATACAATTTTAGTTCATTTTAGCGTGACAAATCACTAGCTAGTCGAGGGGCCACGGACCTATGATTTTATGCCCAAAACGCTAAAATTTCCTTTTTTTTCTCTCGCTTTGCTCGATATTTAATCTCAAACACAATTTTAATAAGAATGTGGCTAAAGCTCTCCTAAAATAAAAAAAGGTTATAATATAACCATTTTAAATGATGTTACCATGCCTCGTCCCCATGTTAAATGATTTTATGGTTGAGTCCTTAAAAACGTCGTTTGCATAGTGACGTGACATTTGTTACCGTTTTACGGCATATGTGCTGGACATTTTCTGTATGTTAAAACATGTATTTAAGTATTCATGTGTTTTATTTATGTTTGTTTTGTTATTTATTTATCATGCTAAGTAATTGAGACAATACATTTGTAGGGCTAACGGGTACCGGTATGTTGTTTTAAAACGTAAATGGTATCCATAATACATGCGTAAAACAATTTAAAACTATCCTCAAATTCCCTCTTAGAACATGTTGAGTTTTGTGGCAAAATGTATATATAATTTAATTTACACTGTTATGTTAATTTAGTGAAAATCTCTAATATATTCGTCGTGACCAAACTACCGGTAAGCGTTAATTTACCGCCGTAGGGTTCGCCGCCCCAATGTCAAAATGTTATCTACGCCCCTGAATTGCTGATGGTAAGTTATTGTGACTTGCCTTTGCTTAGTGTTTTTAGCTCACATGAGTACAAAGTGCGCAAGGTGAGCTTTTGTGATGGCCCATTGTCCGTCGTCTATCGTCCGTTTTCCGTCGTCCGTCGTCCATCGCCCGTGCGTGCCTCAACAATTTCTTTAAACAACGTCTCCTCTGACACCACCATTTGGATTTTGACCAAACTTCACAGGAAAGATCCCTGGGTGGTCCTTTAATAAATTTGTTCAAACCGTTCCAGTTGGTTGCATAAGTCGGTCACTGGGTAAAAAATAGGTTTTCAAAATGCAATTTTCAAACATCTACTTCTCTGAAACTACAAGGCCCAGAGCTTTCACATTTGGTGTATAGCACTATCTAGAGGTCCTCTACCAAAGTTGTTCAAATTATGCCCCTGGGGTTAAACACAAGTTCTCATGAGATAGGACCAAGTCAGTTATCCGTGTGTCGCTGAGCCCTTGCTTATACACAGTCGATAATGTTTCCTTGTTTTGTTATTTTTAGCTCACCTGAGCACAAAGTGCTATTGTGACCGGCCTTTGTCCATCGTCGTGCGTCGTGCGTAAACATTTTTACTTAAACATCTTATGCCCTGAAATCGCTCATTGGATTTTGACCAAACTTGACAGAAATGATTCCTAGGTGGTCCCCTACCAAAGTTGTTCAAATAGTTCTGATCGGTTGCATGAGTAGGTCACGGGGTCAAAAACAGTTTTTCAAAATGCAATTTTCAAAAACCTTCTTGTCTGAAACTACGAGGCCCAAAGCTTTCATATTTGGTATATGACATCATCTAGAGGTCCTCTACCAAATTTGTTCAAATTATTAAGGCTGTGTCGAGATATCGATATGGATATGTACCGTTTTTTTGCAGTACGATACGGCTCGGCTATCGGTCTCGCGGCGTATCGATTCAAAGGGAAGCAACTCACTATAGTAATCTGGGTATACTGTTGTTGTTTTTACAGTTTAAGCCATTTGTTTTACATTAACCCCCGTCTTAGAAATGAGTTCCTGTAACTTCAAGGCCTTTCATTTTCGTTTTTTTTTTGAAATGATGAATCATTAAACTGTTTTAAAGAATATTAATGTGTTGCTTTGTGCGTATCGCAATACGTATTGTATCGGTTTTTTTCCGTATCGACCCAGCCCTACAAATTAAGCCCCTGGGGTCAAAATTGACCCCGCCCCGGAGGTCACAATTTTACATTGAATTATATAAGGAATAGTTCAAACGAAATCTTCTCTTGATCTGCAAATGGAAATTTGACCAAACGCAACAGGACTGGTCCCTGGGTGGTATTCTACCAAAATTGTTCAAATGGTTCTGATTGGTTGGATGAGTAGGTCACGGGGTCAATAAATAGGTTTTAAAAATATAACTTTCAAAAATCTTCTTGTCTGATACTACAAGGCTCAGAGCTTTCATAATTGGTATATAGCATTATCTAGAGGTCCTCTACCAAATATTTTCAAATAATGTCCCTGGGGTCAAAATTGACCCCACCCCAGAGGTCACAATTTTACATTGAATTATATAGAGATACTTTCAAATGACTTCTTTTCTTGAACCGCTAATGGGATTTTGACTAAACTCAAAAAGAATGATCCCTGGGTGGTCCCCTACTATAATTGTTCAAATGGTTCTGATTGGTTGCATAAGTTGGTCACGATGTCAAAAAATAGGTTTTCAAAATGCAATTTTGAAAAATCTTCTTGTCTGAAACTATAAGGCACATAGCTTTCTTATTTGGTATATAGCATCATCCAGAGGTCCTCTACCAACGCTGTTCAAATTATGCCTCAGGGATTAAAATTGACCTTGGCCGGGGGTCACAATTTTACATTAAATTATATAACTTCAAACAAATTTTTCTCTTGAACTGCTAATGGGAATGTGACCAAACTCAACAGGAATGATACCTGGGGGACCCCTACCAGAAGTGTTCAAATGGTTCTGATTGGTTGCATTAGTAGGTCTTGGGTCAAAAATTAGGTTTTCATAATGCAAAGGCTTTCATATTTGATGTATAACATCATCTAGAGGTCCTCTACCAATAGTTAGTGGACAACATTAGTGGGCCTCTGTAAAAAGCTCCACTGTGACATTTGACGTTTCCCTCAGGTGAGCGACCAAGGGCGCTTTGGGCCCTCTTGTTCTTACATTACATGGTACTTACTTCGAAGTCACATAAGAAAAAGCTGTAAGGTGATGTGGTTTTTGTACAAATTATGCTCTATATATGCATTTTTAACTTTTAACTAAAATACATTGTCGCCGTAAAGGGTGACATAATATAACGCATGTGTGGTGCATCATTATGTCACACAGTAAAAATCATGATGTTTTTTATGCCTGATGACATGCCGAAGTCTACAATAAATAACAAAATTTAAATTCCTCCGTGTTCTTTCTTAATAACAAAAACAAGTATGTCGCTAAATTTATGTAATCTACGTTATATAAATAGTACAGAACAATACACTAACATTCATCTGATTATATGAGGTAAAAACATAAGCAAATGCATATTTAAACATAGTACAAGTGATGTATGATTTAAAAAATGACCCATATGTTTCATTTTCTTTAGAGCAGTGTAGCAAACTTAATTATTGAAATATGTGGTTAAGACTGTAATCTACGTTACCAGTTTTTTTTGCAATAAATGTAGAATCGTAAGCTTTCAGTTGACTGTCATTAGTTTGATAAGCTAATTGTACGGTTATTTGAAAAAAATTTTTAAAAATTTAAGTAATGTCAATTGTCATCATGATGTAATTTACGTTATGTAATTAACGTTACTTTAGTTTTCTACTTTAGGAAAATTACTTGATCAAATACGTTTAAATAAGGCTAAACAATAGTCAGGTTCCATTAAATAAACTTTCAAAACAATATAGTAACAGTTGTTTCCCTCTGTTTGAATATGCTTTACAAATTTAAGAGTATGTTGCCAAAATGCCATATGTGATTTTGGTTTAGTATTTCAAGTTGTTTGTATTTAATATACTCAAGGTCTCCTAAGCGAAACACTTCCTTCAGATAACATAAGAGCACACGGTTTGTTTTTATAAAAATACGACTACGATATGGGCATATTAAATCATTGTAAACATAGGTATCGTAGATTACACACCGTATAACGTGGATTACAGTTTTAACAAAGCAGTAAGTTGACATTTTAGTAATATGTTAATGGATTGAATAATACTAGGACTTGTTTAAAAACAAAGTTATACATTTCTTTATTAAAATAATAGCTAAGTATCAAAAATTATATGCTGTGAAAAATAATTTAAAAAAATATTTTTGTCTTGCATCACCAAAGTCGGATCTAGTTATGAACACTTTTGACATAAAACAAAATAATGCACATGAACGAAGATAATTTCATAGCCTATAATCATGAGCATGATTACAAACTCAAAGTAACAAATGTACCCCTTTACACCCTTATGGCAATTTAGGACTAAAACTTCAACTCAACTGTTTCTTCTCGGCATATCTTTGCTAAAAGAGCGCATAATCTTAAAATTTTAATTGTCTCGTCGATGCTTTGATAAATCTTTTGTTTGAAACCTTGAAATGGTTGTCTTGTTTTAAAAGATTAGAAAATTTATGAAGATTGAAGGCACATTTTTAAATATCGTTCACCGCGATTGATTTGATTTTTAATGTAATATTTTATTTTATAAAAGAAATGTGAAAATATCAAAATATAAATTCAGTCGACCAACATATAACTTAAAATTACAACTAAGATGATTTAATGATAAAAAATGTAATGTAACTGTCTTTCTATTGTGTTGTCTATTTAAGATTGTATACTTTGTAATCAACGTTACATGTTTTAAGTTTAGATTGGCTGCTTGTGTTGTCCATACAAAGATTTTTTGGTGTTATATACTCTGTTATCTTAAACATTCAGAAATTTACGTTTAAATAAAAAAAATAACATAATGTGCACAGCAATTCCTATGTTTTTACATCTTAAACATTTCATGAATTTATTTACAGCAAGTCGAAAGCTCAATACAATCAACCAAATTAGAACAAGGTTTGTGGTAATGTGAACACGTGTGCATTAAATATTAAATTATCATTCTGCCCACATTTTGAAAATGATTTCGTTAGATATTTCCTTCATATAACCTTTTGTAAACCAAATCATTTAATTGAAATGTATGTAACGTAGATTATAAGTTGCAAATGTGCACACATTGCTGTAGTGACTGTCGTTTCCGTAATATTTGTGGTTGAGTGTTGAAACTTTCCAAACATGTCATACACATATTTGTCTAACAAATTATGTTATGAAACACAAGTATAGAACATGTTCATTTTTCATCAATTGGCCAATGTAAGTTGGTCCTATCTCGTGGTCCCTGGGTGGCCTACATGTATCCTTCTGGTGTATAATGGTATTAATTCTAGTTAACTTTGTTCAAAATTTCTGTGGCAAATATTATTGTCAGAACAAGTAAGTTCAAAGTTAACAAAATCACGTAAAGCCATGTATAGCACAGTAAGAGCAGTCATTAAACACAATTGCAAAATCTCGGAGTGCATATACTCACATCTTGGTGTCAAACAAGGAGATTCAAGCTCTGCATAATTGTTCATGATGTTCGTAAATGATATTCTTGAAAATATAAACACAAATCTGCTAGATATATTCACCCTAAATCAGCTCAAACTTTTTCAGATCCTTAATGCATTTGATCAAGTTCTATTTGCATCATCGCCAGAATCACTGCAACTTATGTTAAATGATATAGAAAACTACTGTAAAAATTAAATTAAAAAATAACGTTAAGAATTCAAAACTATTTATATTTCAAAAGAGTACAAGACACACGACATATAATTTCTGTTTATATAATATAATATATAATAATATAATTTTATATAACTAACTTTAAATACTTAGGGGTAAAATACAAAATTGGTAGCTGGTATAGAACTCAGAAAAAGCATGGCAGAACATGCATCAAAATCAACGCATAGGCTTTTCTCAATATTTAACAATTATGAACTTAGTATGAAACAAAAATGCAAATTATTTGATTCTCATCTATTTTAAATTACTCTTCCGTAATTTGGGGTTATTATAAAGCACCAGACATAGAAGTTTTACATTGGAAATTTCTCAGAAGACTATTATGTGTTAACAAATCAACATATACTATAGGTTTCTATAGGAAATTAGGAAGGTTACTTCTAACTGAAATACGTATGATATCTATGTTCAGATACTGGATCAAACTTCTTAACTCAAATGACCAGTCACTAACAAAGCAAATATACTTAATGCTAAAGCATGATGCTGATAATGATAATAACTATAATGAACAAAATTGGGCATTTTAAATGAAAACTCAAATAAAGTCCACATACATTAGAAATTGAGAGAGGAAGGTACACATATGTAAAAAGGGAACAAAGAAAATGCAAGTTTTGTTACACTTACTCAATTGAAATTGAATATCATTGTTTACTTGTGTACTCAATTCATATTGAATTAAGACGAAAATATTACGGCCCTTAATTTGTAGATGGCCAACATTGAATAAATTTAATTACATTATGTCAACAAAGAACAATATTCAAGTTAATATGTTAGTAAGTTTATCTACGATGGATTAAGTCTAAGAATGCATTTAGCTGATATATTTTAGAATGATTACTTTTTTCTATTCTGAAATTATATACGTTGACAAAATCGTTTTGTTTAACTTCATGTAAACTCTGCTTCACTTATATGACACGTGGACATAGTTTAAATTGTTTGCCAAGTAGGCAAAAGCGTTAAAGGTTAATGCTAAATAAATGTTTGTTTGTTTGTTTGTTTGTTTGTTTGTTTGTTTGTTTGTTGATTGTTTAATCAATTTTGCTATCGCTTGGAACCGTTTTGACCGAAAGTGGGGCCGTTTTGGTCTAGGGTCGTTTTCGATTGGGGCCGTTAATACTTGCAACCTTTAGTAAACTGTTATTGCTGGAATTTCGAAAAAATAATTTGGGTCGCGGTAATTTCAGCAGGTCGGTCGGGAAATAGAAACATTTCATATTTTATTTTTGGGCTAAAACTATAGCAATAAAGTAGACCCAAAAATTCAAAAGCAACAAGGGTCAATATTTTATCAAACCATTGGAATCTTGACACGTGACGGTCGCGTTGTGCGAATTTCTACGTCTGGTTTTATTACCAAATTAACAAACAACTTGCGTATCGAAAAAAACGCAGCCCAAAACGGCAACTATTAGTAGCCAAAATATTGGGGCCGCGGGCGCGGCTGCGGCCCTTGCTGATCTGAATCCGTCTTGGTAATCGGGCCAGACGGCAACAGAGGCGATGTGACACATGTTGTTCCGGTTACGTGCCATCTGGATGTAGCCCTGCTCGCCCCACTGCGCGCCCCACGAGTTCTTCACGAGCCAGTAGTCGATGGGCTGAGAACCGTAGCCAACCGCCACCACCGCGTGGTTGATCCTCCACTGGGCGCACGTGCTGTCAACGAATACACCTGCAGGAGAGAAAATTATATTGGCATTTACCTGACTGTCAAGCGTAACAAAGATCAGACGAACATATGTTGTCAAAAGCGGTCAATAAATTGATAAATGAAAAACGACAAGAAGTCTTTGAGATGTTACCTCCTCGGTAATTCTGGAAGTTTGGTGTCACAGCGATAGCAACAGAAACTGGACCGATTACCGCTACTACGGTCTGCAGCGCCGTCTCCGTCGGTTCTACCTCGTACACATTGGATACCTGAGCGCGAACTCTGGAGCTCGAGAACGCACAGGGTCCGCCATCCTGCACAAAACAAGACTAAAATTATAATTAATCATAATAAAAAGCGAAGAAATGAAATTCAACGCTACAGCAAACACAAACGCACGCACACACGCACGCACGCACATTTTTTTAATAACATGTAGTTAACAATTTTGTGTGCCGCGTACCGTGGCGGTGTAAGGATATTCTGTCTCGCCCTCGACTCCACCGGTCCCTTTCACATACTGGATTGCGCTCTTTGGCCAGCCGCCATTACAACCGTGGTTTCCATAGCTACGCGAACAGTCCACGAGCTGCTGCTCGCTAAGCGACACCAAGTCACCTGTCACCCGGTAGTGCATGCCCTCGATGGCGCCGATCTTTAAAAGTAAAGTGGTCTCATGTGTGTTCGAGATTTTATTTCTAGTTCTTGCTTCTAACAGTGATTTGGAGTTATTTAATTTAAAATAATAATTTCATAACCCAGTTAATAATCCTCAGAAAAGTGCTTTAAAACTCTTTTTTGTTTCTTATCATACCATAGGATTTGGACTTACTGCACTGAAAGCCCAACAGGAGCCGCAAGCCCCCTGAAATAGCAAATACTATTTTTGTATTTATCAAGATGAAATGGTTAAAGACTGGGTTAATGCGCGCGCAACTTTTCTTGGCGGCTGACTAAATTCACCAGGACCGATTTTCTCATATTCTCATTTATTCTCCTCCTTATTGACTGACCCTGAAAGGCAGAGAAATTCACTAAATAGAGTATTTTATCGACCTTACAGAGCCATCTTATAAAAAACGTCTCCTTCCTGTCTAGAACAGCGTTATTCATCATTTTAACCACTTCCGGTTTCAGCTTACCCTGTACCTGAAAATTTCTAATCAGAAAATCATTGTTGGCTAGTGTTAGATCGTATTGCGATGAAATCCGAAAAATTCACTTTAAAGAATGCCCCTACAACATCGTTAAGAGGCAGATAAGCATAAACCCACATAAACTATTTTTTGGTTTAGAGACTACCAGTTTAGAAAGTATTTCTCTTACCTTGTACTTAATGTAAACAAACTTACCTCGTACCCTGAAAAAAAGTGAGACAGCGGACACGTGGTCGACAGTGAATGGGGGAATCGGCAAATGTTTTTAGTTTTATCTGTTACCAACGACTAATATATACACTATATATAGTATTCTTCCTACTTGAATAAATATGCTTTTCTTAAAAAAATACATATAGAAGACTGTATAGGCCAGACAAAAGCAATGGAAGACCTACTACTTCTATGGTGCACCTGCTTTATACTTGTTGAAGTTGTTGTTGTATTATGATTTCCTCCACAGAATCCTCATATATCTGATAGCATCCCAGCTCTACTCAACATTACTCAAGGCCTGCTGTGACATCACAAACTACCAATCAACACAACATCTGCTGAGTATCTGCAAACGGAAACCCAGCAGTGCCACCAGTAAACCTTGCAACAAGAAGTCATCTTGGTATATATATAACTTTATTACTTTTTGCCAATGCAAATGACGTCCAACTAAACCCCGGATCTTCACCTAACGATAGCTCAGTCTACCCATGCGGTACCTGCGACCAGCCAATAACATGGGATCACCGAGCTGTTGTTTGCGGCACCTGTGACCAAACACCACATAAATTGCCAAGATGTGCACTCTAGAACCTATAGTATTCTAAATTTATTCATTGGGACTGTCTAATTTGCAACAACCCAAACTACAGTACCCTATACTTTGACCTACATTCGTCATCAACGTCAAACCCTTTTGAATTACTATTACTATCAAGCACAGGTCTTCAGAGCCCAACGACACAACAACAGTAAAGCCACTCCACTCATCAACTCCAGAAAGAAGTGTAAACCCTCAGAAGAAACCACCAAAGGCTACAACTTAGAATCCTGAATGTCAACTGCCAGTCCATTAAGAAAAAGCACGACAGAATAGAAAACCTTATAACCAGCACTTAACCTGATATCATCATTGTTACATAAACATGGCTGGACCCCTTTACCACCTACAACTAGACAACTTTAAACTATGCAGAAATGACCGCAAGAGAGGCAAAGGCGGAGGTGTACTGATCGCAGTCAAGGACTCAATGCTCATCACAGACATCCCATAACTGCAAACAGACTGTGAGATAGTCTGGGCCAAGGTCAACATTATTGGAATCAAATCATTGCTTCTCTGCTCATTCTACCACTCTTAGACATCAGATGAACACAACTTACTAAAGTTTCAATAAACTGTAAGCCGCGCAACATCAATCAAAGACTCTATAATACTCATCGCGGGCGACATAAACCTCCCATACTGGGACTGGAGATCGAAAACACTGAAAGTAGGTACGGCACATGCACGCCTCTACTACCAGTTTTCTGACTGTCTAGATGCCAATGAATTCATCAAAATTGTTAAAGACACAACGAGAAATAACAACACTATCAACCTCGTTATAACAAACCTCCCTAGTAAAGTACAGCAAGTCACTACATTGCCCAGTATGTCTGACCACGCAACTGTCTTTGTTGAGCTTGACCTAAGCCCTGCCACCCATACACCCAGGAAGACCCCCTCTACAAAAATGCTTGATGGGACAGCATGACGGAAGACATGGCAACAGTCAACCAAACATTCAAGTCTATGTCAGAACACAACACCGACATCAACACCTTCTGGGACAATTTTACAACTACACTAGAACAAGTATACAACAACATATCCCTTCTACCAAACTGCTAGACCAAGAGAAACATTACCATGGATTGACAAGGAAATAAAAAAAATGAAAAAACGTAATCGTCTCCATAAGCACATGAAAAAGTCTCAAGACAAACAACACCAAAGGAACTACAAGAACCGCAAACACCTAGTGCAGAAGAAATTTCGGCAAGCTAACTTGACATACATTGACGATATCGTGACACCACAACCTACAGATCACAACATACACAACAGCCAGAAACGTAAATGGGCCTTCATTAATTACAAAAAGAAAGACAACCAAACAATTACTGGCCTTAAAGAGCATGGACAACTCCACTCCGACCTAAAATTTGTAGTCCTTGAAGGGTAACCTCAACAAGTCACCATAAAAGCTGACCTCGACAAACTTTCTGTCTGAGAAGAGAAATGAAAAAATGGCGTTTCATCCAGAAATGTGCCAAATCCTCACCATTTATATCTGGGACCCCCATGAGAAAGGCGACATACACCACCTAGACATGGTCCAACGGCGAGCTGCACGGTATGTCAAGAACAAGTTCCACAACAGGTCCAGTGTCACAGATATGTTTGCAGATCTGCAATGGAAGCTACTCCAACAACAACGCAAGGAGGCATGACTTATCATGCTCTACAAAGTCATCAACAACAAGATCGCTCTAGATAACTCCCAACTCCTTCCTCTCGACCCCACATCTACTAGAATCACACATGACCTCTCCTGCAAGATCCCGTTTTTCCGCACCCAGTACCGTCAACAATCCTTCCCACGCACCAACAAAGACTGGAACATCCTACCTACTATGACAGTTGAGTCATTCCGTACGTATAGGTCCCGCCCCTTTATCTAACTGCACTCTTGTCCGTTTTTAACATGCACTGTATATATTTCGCACTTTATAATCTTTATTTCCTTATTTGCGCATCTATCCTGGCAGTAAACGTTAGTTAGTTGAAGGTGGTCAGTTACCCGGAAGATGAGCGTACTTACTATTATTGAAGTAAAAAAACATACTGACCGAAAATGGCATTTATTGCTTATGCCATGTAGCAATTATTTTCACAAAAAGGATAGCATTTTTCAAAAAACATATATGAGAAAAGCCCCAACACAACTTTAATTTATAAAAAGAGGATACGTATAAAAATGTTTTTACACACGAATGTAACAAATAAATGAAAATTAATTAGATACTTCATAGCAAAATTTGTTAACCACAAGGAGTACATGCATATACCTGCAACGATTGTTTTACGATTCGATGCGATTCAATGTTTTACCTTTGCGATTAGATTATTTTCTATTCGATTCATTGGTCAGATGAAAAGCAATAATAGAGAACGTTTTTAAGTAATATGTGACTTAAATAAATGGCCTCACTGACTATGACAGCCCTTTAGTTTGATCTACAGTCAAGTTGTGTTTGACAACTAAAAATGATTAATTCTGGAAGGTTTCTGACAAAATCTTCTGTTGCCAATGATGGGAAATTGTAGATCATAGCAGGAATCCAAGCGTAAATATTTTTGGATTCGCTACCTTATTCGCCTTTTGTAAAAAAACACACTGTATTCTAAAACAAGTTATTTCCATCGTGATAGAATTTGCTGTCAACATTAATCATTTTAAATCAAGAACAAGCTAGTTTTACTGATTTCTTAAGCATAGCGAGACATGTGTTAGCCATGTCAACTGCTTGAGCCGTCGTTTGCCAGTGGTGCTGATCAACTTTCTTAACCCATAACAGCCAATAAAATAACGTGTTTTAAAAGAGATTGCGTTTATCCTTTGTTCTGTTCGGAATAATTGATACGCGTCTACTGATATTTGTTTGAAATTCAGATCAGAGCAATACTAGGCATTGAATCGAAAATCGAACGCTAAGAATCGAAAATCGCATCGGAGGGTCTGTAATCGATTTTCGAAGCATCGAATCGAATCGTTGCAGCTCTACTTACCTGGTTTTTGACTCGGGTGACGTAACCCTTGGAACGCCAGTCCACGGCCGTTGGGAGTGCTTCAGGCGATGTGACGTTATAGAAGTCACCGTTAGAAGCTTCCGTTGTTACGTTTGACGTCATTTGGCTCATAAACTCGTCAGAGGTCTGAAAGATACAGTATTGTGTGATAGTACCATAACGAGTTCGTTCTTAGCTTGTAAATTGGTAAGAGGTTTCTTTTTAGCGATATAGAATATAAGTAATATGTCGGCAAGAAGAAAGTAGTCTCCCTTGTTTTTATTCATCTCATATCCATTCATAATAAAGGCATTTACCGTAGAAAACAGGAAACCAATATTGTTTATTACAGGTAGTAATAACAAGTTTCGTACAAACGATTTCTTGAGTCAGTATGTTAAGGGGAGTCAATTGGTTTAGTTGAATCGTAATATAAACTTTCTTAAACTTCATTGTTTAAGGTTATTTTGAAGAAAACAGAAACTTGACTATGAATCACCAGATCGGAGAAAAGGTTGATGCCCATATAATACAACTCGTTGCCCTGCAGGTAACGGACGTTGTGTGCGATGATGTCATCCACGTTAGCGGCGAACACGCGCCGTCGCACACTCTCCTCCAACTCGCTCCCGTACTGCTTCCCTGCAACCACGTAGTAACAGTGGGTACTTAAACTTGTTAAAGTACATCATTCTCCCTAATTTGCTTAGTAGAGTAAACACTTGAAAAAACGACATGTAGTTATAAAGGGATATTACCGTACGTATACATTTTGTAAGTGTGGCAATATGTTGCGATAATGCTTTAATTACATAACAATTTAAACCAAAGCACTGAAAGTGCTGAAAGCAGGAAGCTGTTGGAACAGCAAAATTTGTAACACGGTGTTCGAATGCTCGATCCTTTTGATCCTCACCTTTAAGTTGCGACTGACCGCTGAGTGACATTAATGTCATGCAAGGACTAATTTTACAGAGCCCACCAAAAGTTTGGGGACAACCTCTTTTTTACCCATTTTCTCCTATAACAACACCATGTCCTATCAACTTTTAGAACTCCTATGCATGTGCAAACAATTTAATTAAACTTAATGATTCACTGTTTGGAACAACTATTTAAGATAATATTATAAATGATTTGGATTGAACAATGGATATGTGGTTCAGTATGTTGCTTAATTTTAAGATATGTTATTACAACATAGAATTAAACAGTTTCTGTAACTCAGTCTCCAGACTTTGTGTGGGCACTATTTTCCATTGAAAAAGGAAAGTGTCCGTGTATTCAGTTAATTTAAAGTCACTTGTAAACAAAGAAACGGTCATCAGAAGATGTCATCAACCATTTAATTATTTATATTATGTGTTGTTGACCAGAGTAATACATGGAAAGAAATCATTTATGCAACGAGCTACAAGGGTTTTCGATCTCCATATTCATTGTTTTTCCAATTTTTAGCAACAACTTAGACTTTCTTAAATCTCTGCAATGTCGTGTTGCAGCTTGACAACATGCTATGCTACTTACGAAATATAAGAGAACACAAATACAATTGGTTTTATTTGTTAATTTGCTATTTATACCTGTACATTTTGACCATTTAAGTAACCTTGTTCAGTGCCATCTATAAAGATCATTGAAAGCCTTAACAATTTGCTTTTTTAGTTTTCATTTGTACATCTACCGTAAGTGGAATTTTGAACAACTAGAGTTAGGAGCATTATACACGAGAAGGATAAGCCATCAAAAGGGATCATCAATCAATCATGGCCAACAAGGACACCAAATTTGGCATCCCTTAACCTAATAGGTTTTGAATTATTGAACAGACAATTAACGGTATCCCTAGGCGGAATCTGTTTTAAGTTTTTGAGCAGCAAAGGATTCTATACTCTATTAAACTGAAGAAAGGGAAGCCCCCAGGAATCAAGGCCTGAATGTATGTCAATTTGAACATAATTTGAACAACTTTGGTAGATGTCTCTAGATGATGCTATATACAAAATATGAAAGTTCTGGGCCTTGTAGTTTCAACCAGGAAGATTTTTGAAAGTTGCATTTAGAAAACCTATTTTAAGACCCCGTGACCTATTTATGCAACCCATCAGATCCATTTGAACAATTTGGATGCAGGCAACCCAGGGACCATTCCTGTTTAGTTACGTCATATTCCCATTGGCGGTTCAAGAGAAGATGTCGTTTGAACTTTTCCTTTTATAATTAAATGAAAAAGTGTGACCCGCGACAGGGTCAATTATGACCCCAGGGGCATAATTTGAACTTTGATCGAGGTCCTCTAGATGATGCCAAATATGAAACCTCTGGGCCTTGACGTTTCAGACAAGATGATTTTTGAAACTTTCATTTTAAAAACTATTTTTGACTTATTGACCTGCATATGCAACCAATCAGAACCATTTGAAAAATTTTGGTAGGGGACCACCCAGGGACCAGTCCTATTGAGTTTGGTATTTCTCCTAAAAAACGCACCCGCCCTAATAGACGCTCCCCCTCGATTTTCTGGTTTGTAACATTCTTTGTTCAGCCAAGAACTTTAACTAAATCCGTCATCTAAAGCTGACGACATTGAACCGAAAGTACGCTATGTTAACAAGTAATGTGTCAAATACGAATAATACCGGGCATTAAATTATGTTTGCTAAAGTTATATTCTGAGTGACCTATTTATGATATTAACAAATGAAACTACTTAAGTCAAACAATGTTTAGTTTACGGCGTCCATGATCACGTAACTCTTGAAAAAGCATTGATTACCGTAACGTCGGAATAGTTTTAAATTCTGCGAGGAGTATAAATGTGGATATAGAATACGGACAGGACGGACAGGACGATGAATTGTAGAGAATAATTAACATCAGTGCGTGCGTAAATCAAGACTGAACAGTTTGTTGTTTACACAAATGTATTTATTTTCAGGTAATTTTAAACAATCAGTGTATCTAATATACAGCGTGAACAAGATAATCAGCACCACGTGAACTCAGTGTCCGTCGCTGTACGGGTCGGTACTACTCTCGTCGTCCGAGTCAACGTCACCATCGGACTCTGACAGCACAATCTCCTGACCGGTAGAGATGGTTGCTGCGATTCTCCAAAACCTGAAAACCCACCATAACAAGAACAATGAACATTGATGACATCAAGTTTTAACATATTTGCGGAAAAAAAACACGGTTTATTGAGGACTCGCAACCTTTGAAGCCAAACGGGCGTCTGTCATGATGACCGCACGGGATCATTTTTGCGGTTTCGTTTGATTTTTAGCTCACCTGAGCACAAAACGCTCAGGGTGAGCTATTGTGACCGGCCTTTGTTCGTCGTCGTCCGTCGTCCTTCGTATGTCGTGCATAAACATTTTTACTTAAACATCTTCTCGTCTGAAAAACGCTCATTGGATTTTGACCAAACTTCACAGGAATGGTCCCTGGGTGGTCCCCTACCAAAATTGTTTAAATGGTTCTGATTGGTTGCATAGGTAGGTCACGGGGTCAAACAAATAGGTTTTCAAAATGCAATTTTCAAAAATATTCTTGTCTGACACTACAAGGCCTAGAGCTTTCGTATTTGGTATATAGCATCATCTAGAGGTCCTCTACCAAAGTATTTTAATTATGCCCCCTTTTACAAAATGTAATGATTATTTAACATGTTTGTAATTTTGGTGAACACAGCTACTTAGAATTATGCCTATATAATGTTTTTATTTCAAGCCAAAAACTGTAACAGAATAGGCAGTGACCAACCTTTAAGACCTAAAGAAACCATAACAAGAAATGTCTTTAAAAAAGACAAACGGCGTTGGATTAAAAAAAAGAAGAAAATATAATACAAGGTTCAGTACTTTTTCATAAATTTTACACAAATGACGGAAACTTTAAAATGAATATTGTCAAGTAAACGGCTATTTTGGACAACTTTGTTAGAAAGTAGGCCTAAGTGATGTCTTCAAATTCCATTAAGGAGATTCATTACTTATATAATGA
>Ga0224511_10000820_pt1 | contig 16664 bp, 10 predicted proteins | sample SF_May12_sed_USG_2_FD_169988 | JGI IMG/M metagenome (GOLD analysis project Ga0224511, IMG submission 169988) | Sediment microbial communities from San Francisco Bay, California, United States - SF_May12_sed_USGS_8_1 | ecosystem: Environmental > Aquatic > Marine > Sediment | place: USA...
GCCGCCACACAGGCACTAAACAACAGCTGTAGTAAGTAATATTAAACTGATGAAAGGGAAAGCCCTCAGGAAGCATAGCCTGCACGAGAAAACAGCAGCCTCGGTTAACCCCGTTCGACAGAAGGAGCCGGGGGCATATGTGTCGTTCGCTCAGGGTGAGCTATTGTGACCGGCCTTTGTCTGTCGTCGTGCGTCGTGCGCCGTGTGTCATTGTTTTACTTAAACAACATCTCCTGTGAAACCGCTTATTGGATTTTGACAAAACTTCACAGGAATGATCCCTGGGTGGCCCCCCTTACCACAGATGTTCAAATTAGTTGGTTGCATAAGTAGATCACAGGGTAAAAAATAGGTTTTCAAAATACTATTTTTTAAAAATTCTAGTCTTAAACTATAGAGGCCTAGAGCTTTCATATTTAGTATATAGCATCATCTAGGCGTAAACTATCAAGATTGTTCAAAGTATGCCCCTGGGGTCAAATTTGACTTTGCCCCGGGGGTTACAATTTTACATTGAATAATATAAGATAAACTTGAATGGACTACTTCTCTTGAACCAAAAATGGGAATTTGACCAACCACTACAGATATGGTCACTGGGTGGTTCCATACCAAAATTGTATATATGGTTATGATTGATTGCATAAGTAGGTCACGGGGTCAACAAATAAGTTTTTAAAATGCAATTTAAAAAAAATGTCTAAAACTATAAGGCCCAGAGTTTTCACATTTAGTATATAGCATCATCTAGAGATTTACTATCAATAGTGTTCAAATTATGCCTCTGGGGTCAAATTTGACCCTGCCCCGGGGGTCACAATTTTACATTGAATTATATAAGGAAAACTTCAATTGACTTCTTCTCTTGAACCGCTAATGGGAATTTGACCAAATACTTTAGGGATGGCCAATGGGTGGTTCCCTAGCAAAATTGTTTAAATGCTGATGATTGATTGCATAAGTAGTTCACGGGGTCAACAAATAGGTTTTAAATGCTATTTGCAAAAGTCTTCGTGCCTGAAACTAAAAGGCCCGGAGCTTTCAAACACGAAACTTTATAGGTATGCATTCACTAGCAGATCGGGTGCGACTCCATCCAAACAGCCGGCAAGATTTTTGATGCCAATTAAACTGATCTTTTCCAAATTCCTTTCGCTCTAGTTACTCGCAATTGAGGAATTTCAGATATCACTATTTTAACTTTAAACACATGCACAAGAAATCTGTAATAGTACTTAACAGTTATGTCGAACCCAATATTATCTTCCTTTAAAAAAGAAACATCATCTTAGTTTAGTCTTAAAAAACCACGTACTCCCCAGGTAAATATATAAAATATAAGTCTACAAGATAAGTGTTGCCTCTAATGCCCTTTGTATAGTATTTGATAACATAATAAGTTGGAACAATATAAACTCAACGTGAAGAACTTGGATTTCATTGTATTTGTTTTACTTTATAACTGTTTTGTTATTCTTATTGCCAAACTAAGTAGACTTCAGCTGATTTGCATCAGTTTCCATTAGGACTGTCATCCTATTCTGTCGGTAATATATACATTAGATTGCTTATTGCTGTTGCAGCTCGTCAAAATAATTAATGAGCACAAAAGGCAGCTTCTTCGTTCAAAAGAAACGTTTTGCAACAGTTCCATAATGTTTGTCTGCAACAAATGGGACGTCGTAAAGGAGAGAGATACTCGAAAAAGGGGAACTGAGGAAGAATTGCGGGAGTTAACGTTTAAGAAGCTGCAAAGACACTTTCCTGATATAAGGAGAGAAAACATTTTCGAAATATCTGTTAGTCAGGTATGTCTTTATGTTATGTTATGTTTATATTGTTTCAAACCGATTAATTAAAAATGTTATTGTATATTATGTGGTCGGGCGATAACGCCGCAGACTTAGGTGCCAGATGTCTCGGGTTGGGTTCCCGGATCTAACAAGGATTATATGTTTTGTTGTTGTTTCGATATTACATTTGTTTTGCAAACATTATTTATCATAAAATGTTGTCATTCCTATTGAAACACTATTTTGCATGTATACTAAACATACTGCAATTTTTGACCAATTATAAGGTTGTCATGATATAGATATAGCATCTTAAAATAAGTATTACAAGTTTAACTTAGACAAGCAAAACACACGAGTGGGACTTATTTATGTTTAAAAACGTTAGAGCTTTACCTTTTATTTGAAGCAACTAGAAAAGTGCAAATAGGGCGCGGATGTCCCCATTCATAATTAGCTATATGGCCACTTGATACGTTATCAACTTTGAAAAGCACCAGAGCAAGGACCCAAGCCTGACTCAAACGAGTTCTTATTAACCACCCATTGAAGTTTAAACTATGTATGTGGTTATGGAACAAATTAGACTGACGAAGTTAAATACAATGCAGAGAGATAATCACGACAGAGCTGTACAATCCAGTTGTGCGACACATCACGATTATCAATATTTCGATAAGAATAACGTCTGTGTAAGGATAGTACAGATAAATTATTTGAACATTCAAGTCCTCTGTAGGACAAGTAACAAAGTTAACTTGAACAAAATGAGATACTCCAACCAGAGTTACCTCACATTTACAACAAAGCTATAAAGGTTTATTGATCAGGTTTATATACATGTTATGCATAACACAAGATGACATACTGAATGCATTTTATTGAAATGCATGGGAGGCCTTATCTCTGGTTTTAATAGGCGTGGTCCGACACAAAACTGTAGGTGCACACTACATGTACATATGATGGTTAAAATGCCTGTAAAGTTTCATGATTGTGGATCTCATACATTTTAAGTTACACGCGACACAATATTACAAGCTGAATACATTATTGTTTATTGCATATTGGGTCGTTTTCTGGTCCTAATAGAAATAGCCTAGAACAAAACACCAGGTACAAAACTACGCGTGATGGTCAGCATACCTGTAATGTTTTATGATCGTGGCTTTCATACTTATTGAGTTACGCGTTACACACGATTATATTGTAAATGTACTTTTCTGAAACACATAGAGGGGCATAACTCTGGTTCAAATGAGCATGACCAGAAACAAATCCCAAGGTACACGATTAAATGATAAATTTATTATTCTGAAACACTAAAGGGGACATAACTCTGTATACCTGTAACGTTTCATTACTGTGGATTTCATACTTCATTAAGTTATGCGCGAAACAATATTTCATGGTAAATGTAGTATACATTTACACAAGGTAGCATAACTCTGGATTGAGTGAATGTTTCCGGAAATAAAAATCCCAGGTGTACAACTACATAAACGGTAAAGTTCAACTTTTCACGGCACAAGCTACGTGGGCAAAAAGATTGACGGGCAAAGACAAACCTATATACCCATAAACTTTTAAAGTGCATCAAACGTTGCATATTGTAAAAAAAATGTGTCGCTTTAAATTATGAAATTGGATCAAGGTAGAATCCTTACCCGAAATAACATGTACATACGTTACTGTCTTTTACTACGACAAGAACCTCTTTCTAAAATTTAAAAGTTTAAATTGACCAGTTTGCTTGTATATGTTAAAAGTGATACTGTCACAATGTTTGTAAAACTGGGTGGTCTTATTGTGTAAGTCTCGGCCTGATTGGTCACTTCTACGCGTCCATGATTTTAGACCGACTTTTTGAAAAATCGCTAAAATTATTCCGGTCACCCTTTTATCAACGCACCCGGCCCCCACCTCCCCAACGGCCATGGACCTATAATGTTTTGATGCTCTAAACGCTTAAATTCCGCAATTGTTTTTGCAGGCTCAACGTTACCAGGAAAACAAATTGGGCCAAACTGAGCAATTTCGGGGCTTGATTGAGGGTCTGAAGAGACTTGTTCCCGAGAGTCTGCGCAATACAATTTGGATACACCACAGGTACCCATTCTATAATAAATATATGCACATATTGAGTTATGATAATATGCCCACAATTACTCGTAGCACTTGTACCTTATACTATTGTGCTACTTGTTTTGCCTATGTTTAACTAAGACCCCTGAACAATGTTCGCAAACCGGAATGGCGTGTCGGAAACACATTTGAAATCGGAAATTACCTACTGCTATCCATAATCTAAGTGTAAGAAACAAGTTCAATTATCTGTTTACATTAACAGCTTTGCATTCTACTGTGTGCGTTATAAATGCGTATTCAAAAATATTACAATACTGATGTCACTTAATATTAAATTAATGTGTTTTGACTCTTAGTTGGTTAGACACGTTCTTTGGACACGTTCAGAAAATTGTTTCAACAAGAACAGAATATGGACAGCATTCGAAAGCAGACAAACAACGTCTTCTCGATAGAGTACAACGTCGTATTGCAAATCTTCGCAAGAACGCAGTGATGGTACTAGTTTTTCTGTTTTGTTTTTCAATCACGTATACTGTATCTTTAGGTGTCAATATCTTCACAAGAAGTCATTGCTCTTAGGAAGAAGAACAACTTGACCATTACACGCTCGATAAACGTGGTTAATTGAAAAAAAGGCGTACATATTATAAATTATGACTTTTTGTATTTTAAGATATTCATAATTGATTTTAAGTTTACGGAGTAAGCACAATCTTTATGTTTTAAATAAACATGTTTTGTGATTCCAGCTCGTAAACCTTTAGTGTATTTTTTTTAAATGTGTTAACCATAAAGGCATTTTTATTTTATTATTGGATAATACACATGTATATAAACGATCTGTATTTCTAGCGTGCGTTACGATCAAATAGTGACCGGGCATTAATTAGTAAAGTGCACAATAAAGTCGATGTCACAAAGTTGTTTTGTTATTTATACGCTACACGTATTACCATCACACAAACAACAAACCTCATATTAACTACAACTTGTTCGTACGCATGTATTGTCTTAACCTCAAATGAACATACATACTGAGTTTACAAATATATTTATATTAATTTATACACAAATAATATCAAACGAAACAATATTTGCAGGTGAAAGAGCGTCTGCAGATAAAGGCTAAACATACATGTGATGAAATTGCAGAAGAGTTGCTGAAATACCTTGAGTCCTCAGAGGTGAAAAAGAAACTGATGACCTGGGTGGAATCAGAAGCACCTGACGTTGTCGAAAATGACTTGGAAGCGACTGTCAAAAAAGGTATTGAAGTATATTATACTGTGATCTTACTGTATGCGTATTCATAATCACAGTCACTAAACCGAATTGTGATTGAACGGGCTTGTAATGCTTTGGCAGATTTTAATTGTAAGGTAACACATGAAACGAAGTGTTGTGTGGAAAAACTAAGGTATCTTAGATAACTTAAAAGTTGTAGGCAGCCTCATGGTTTAAAGGTCAAATGTGAATACACACTGTTTGTCCGGACGCTATACTACGTTATGAATTGTTAGATTGGCACATGGCACATATTTTAATATTGATAAGAGGGAATGTCACAAGTTATTTTCTTGGAATTCTTTCATTTGCAGATTTTCTTGTTTTAAAATAATTCGACTTTGCGTTGGGATAACATGCCACTATTCATCTACTAGACCGGTTATGACCTTTGTCATCTTTGTCGTTCGAATCACATACTGTTGCACGTATCAATTTGCCATAATGGATGTTGTTGTATGAAACACTAGCTAAGTCCTGGTAAATACTCGTTAGTACTTAGTATACATGTATTTCAGCACAAAACATGATTGCTGAAAGGGTTCAAAACGAGATTGGGTTTTGGGAACAGACAGAAAACCATTTGCACAAAGGAATAGAAGACCTTACTGCATGCTTTAAACGTGAGTTTGAACTTCTGGCCGAAGAGGTATTGCAACTCGACGATTCGATGTGTGCAAAACCTGATCTTTCAAAAACACGACTAGGTAAGTCGAATAATAATCGCATACTCAAGTTTATTTCTGGTACATGTATATAACATGGCGGGCGGGTCTTCGTGCGGACAGGCTATCGGCATCTGTTGAAATGTACGGACTCATCCGATACTCATTCAACATACTTCATATGTGTGGGGCATGATATTTTTGTCATATGAGGCTATGACTTTCAGAGAAAACATTGCACTGGTTTTTGTAATCGAATTGATAAACATAATCAAAATGGCCTCATTTCATTAAATATTTTATCGCAATATTTATTCTTAAGCTGACAGTGTTTAGTTGAACACTTGTGTTGCCTTCGGATACTTTGTCGGATTAAAAACACACACACAAAAATCCATTTACAAAAAGGGACAAAACTCCGGCATATGTGACCTTGACCTTAACAAGTCATCACGCCCGTGTTGCCATATAATTTGAAATTTTATGGAGAAATATAAAGAAATGGCAAAGTTATAGCCAACGTTAAGTTTCCCTGACGGACCGAAGGATGGACATACCTACAAAGCGATGCCTATGCATCGCCTCTTCTTCGAAGGGCCAACGCAAACCTTATTTCATTCGTATGAAATTTTTTCAATTTATATTAGTAAGTAATATTCCAAACATAGGTTTAGCCTAATTTTGACTGATACCGCACGGTCGAAACATCATTCATGTAAATGTCCTCAGATAAATTGACCAAACTATGTCCATGGTTTTAAAACGGCCCTGGCCCTATAACATTAAAATATGTAGGAAATACACGAACTCTTTTCCTAAACAGTTTCGCCAAACTTAATCAATTAAACGACACGTGATAAATCATTGAATAAAACCTGTTCAACATATTTAACATATAGTGTTAATTCTTAGCTGAATAACTAGGTCTAGAGGGCTCAGTTAAGCGACCTATGCCCTCCGGGCCCTCTTGTTGTATCTTTGTAATAATTAAACATATGTTTTTGTATGTAAATTTCTGTTCTTTTGAAGAACAACGGCCAAAGACTATTTCTGGAGCAAAACGTTTATTAGCTGGAACACTTGCCAGAGCCCCTCAGCTAGATTCAGAAGATTTCGATATTGGAAGTGGCCTGATTCTTTTTGGATCAACGATCATCGCACTACCCTTTGCATTAGCTGGACTAGTGCTGGCACTGCCGGCACTGATACCAGCCGGTATTATAGCATCATTCGACCGTTATGTAGAATACAAACAGAAAAAGGAGTACTCTAAAAATAAGGCCAGTGCTATGGCAGAATGGACTAAACAACATATTCAGGTACTCTTCACACCTGAAAATATTAGAGCTCTTGTTTTCGACTCATATTTTAAGTACTTTGAAAATCAGATACACGCAATCTGTGACAAGAAAATTCCTGCAATTATTGAATCCGACGAACTTCAAGTCCAACTAATTCGGAGTGATAACAGAACAGCGACAGAGATTTTGCAAGAATTTCAGCCATTACAAAGGAGTATAGATAATGGTTTTGACCAACTACGCATTTTCCGTATGCGTCACCTCGATAACGGCTACAACCCCATCAGCTTTGATGCACTTACCATGGACAGAGAAATTGCAGTTGGGACACTCTTCACAGTCTACCGAATAGTGTTGCATCCTCATGACGTCGCAGAAACAGAAGATACTTCACAAGCAGCGATGCGATCAAATGTAGAAAGTGAACTGTTCAATTCGCTTAATGAGGTGGAATGTTTAAGGTATGTAATAAAATTAAACGCACCCGTTGCATAGAAGATGCCATATCTGTTTCGAATGACCGAACTTGTTTACATCTTACTTTTTAATCACAATGTAGCAGTGTTTTATACTTCCCGACATATTAGAAACTGCTAGATAAAATTACACATGCATGTTAAATAATCACGACTTCGTTGGAAAGAGTTAGCTCGCAAATTTGGTTTTGTTTGGTAATGTTTCGAGTCTTTATGTGATAACAGTTAAATAGCTTGACTACAAACAATTCGTTCAGTTGTCGCTGTGGCCGAGGGGTAACGCATCAGACTGTGGTTTAAAAGGTCCCGTGTTCTATTCCCGGGTCTGACAAACATTTTTATGAGTTTATGATGTTATTTGCTTCGTTGTTGTTGTTGTTTTTTCATTTTGGTGTAAAAACAATTTGTCATCCAATATTGACACCCCTTTTACATTGCCGTTTCATTTAGGACACTTAACATACTGCAAAATTTGGTATATGTTCCAAAATACAGACATTGCATCTTTAAAATGACCATGTCGCGCTTCGCAGTAAAAACCAATATGCTCAACAAAAGCAAGTGTGTGCGTTTTTAAATTTAACATCTCGTTTTTTAGTTTTACACTTTTGCACATGATCAATATACTAGTTATTAGTTTCATTCTTTGTATTAGTGAGGTAATTTGGAATATGTATGATTTTGCAATATTGTGCAAATTGCCATATGTTTGCAATGCCAGAGTGAACTGGGTTGAAACGTTTGTATGTAACATTATCTCTAAAATGTCGTCATACGACATTCAAAATATTTTCTAATAAAATCAGCAGTACATAAAAACAATGAATTTAACAATGATCAAGTTTGACAAATCCACCTATTTTTGTTACAAATGCAATAGATCTATGAATCTGTTGTATTTTCGCCAAGAATTGATTTAACTTTTATAGTCAGACTAATGCAATGATCACAAATTAAACTGACGCCGTACGATTTTATCGATTTGCAAATCACCGGGCACGGGGCAATTTTTAAGAATTGTCTCTTGCGTGGTCACATATCGTACAGGCGCAGAAGGGCGTCTGTATTGTATGTTAAAATCGGTCGATGACAGGCCGAGCATCATATGACGTCGTTATGATGTATATATTTATACCAAAAATCGCCATAATTTCTTACAAGAAACTGTTCTGTTAAAAAAAGAAAGACTGAGGCTGACTCTGACAGTGATGAAGGTAAAAACCACACTTGCTCAAGACTGCAAACATTTAAATAGCACTTGTTCGTTTTATGTTATTAATCATAAGCCGATCAAGCGAAATATATTTTTGGTTGTATTTATATTTTGGTCTTCAGAAGTGAAGTATCTGTTAAGATGCAATATGCACGTCTGCAAATATACGACGCTTCTCAAATGGGACAGTTCGACTAATACAACATCGACCGGTGCCCGGAAGGGCATCGTCCGGTGCCCGGACGGGCATCGGCCGATTTGCTAAGTTTGTTTTGAAAATGTCTGAGGCTTTTCTGACATCGTTCGATGCCAAGAAAGGCACCGCACAGTGCCCGGACTGTCGCCGTTGAAATCAAACTATTTAAATTTTCAACCAAAGTGCCCGTCTGATGTGTGCAAACACCGGCTGTGCGCCAGATGTCATTTTATCCTTAATGACCCTACAAAATGACGTACGGGCGCCGTGGAATTTTAAGTAGTACCTTTATTTCACCTTACGATGTCTTAACCATTGCCTCATTATCATATAAATCTTCTTGTTGCCGGCCGGGCGCCGTACGGGCGCCGTAGAATCGTACGATATTTGGTGAAATAGACTCCGTACGGTGTACGTAGATGATTTGTGACTATAACATTAGGGTATTCTACCAATATATATTTTGATACATCACTTGTGAAACAAAAAATAAGGCAACATAATTATACTTGAGACCTAAGAAGATATTTTTACAAACATGTATTTCTATGCACACAAATGACCGCTATTTCACCCGTCCGTATCAGTATCTGCATATTTGTGTCCAGAAAAGTATCCGGAAAAGATGGTTCACTGAACCATTTTATCTGGATGCGGACGACAGATAGACATCATGTGGTAATATCAGCGGTTTAAAATACGTTTTGAGTTTTTTCACTGTTGCTAATTTTTGTGACATTCTCAATCAAAATTAATGAAGTTGTAATTTTGTTTTTGATTGGTAAAATTGCATTTATTTTCCCTTAATATGACACATGCACATTCAGTATCGAATCGATCGTTCCCTGCAAGCAGCACATATTTAAGAGATGTCTAAGAAAGTTCACTTTATTAAAACTTAGTAGGTTCAATGTTAAAGTACTCTGTGAATGAGTTTGTCAGTTTAACATTAGGTCTACATAGAAAAATACGTTTGCCGGTTTACAGTGAATACACAATGTAGGGTGTCCGTGTTAAAATCGTGCGGACAAGGGTACCGTTTCACTAACATTTCCATAAAGTTATGTTAAGAGTGTAATTTAAGAAATTCTTAAGTTACATTTATGAGCGTTTCACGAAAGTTTTCTTAACTTAAAAAATACCGTAAGTTTACGACATCGAAGTTTTACGGCAATTGACTCTTCAAAAGAAGATACTCTGCCTCAATTTATGTCGCTTTTATAATTAAATAGTTTTTCGTGGTTTACTGGCAAATAAACGGGCGAAATTGACTGACAGATTTTCACTTTTTGGCATTTTGTTAATTCCATTCTTCATTTGAGATTCATAGATGGCTAAAGGGAGATAGTTGCTTATATCCCATGATCAAAATAAATTAGCACTGTCCATCAATAGTATTTTTTTTATTCCTTTTGAGTTATTCAAAACTTTGTTTTTAATTCATCCTGAAACATTATAATAAAATGCAAATTTACAAACTGAAAGGGCATATTTTTACAATATAATAAAACACAACATTTTAATGCACAAATCGCCACAATTAAACAAATAATTATATTGGAAGTTAAAAGAAATGGATAACTGAAAACTATTTAAAAAATCTCTACATCAACAAGAACAAATGATACTGACATTGTGATTTGTTGTTTGTTTTTAGTTGAATACTCAAACCAATAATTTTGAATTTCAAAAATCCTTTCTTTATCCGTATTTTTTTCCCATATGTCGAATTTCTATAGAAAGTCCAATACAAAGGTCGCAAAGCTGACATAAAATAGCTTGTATTATAAAGGACTTATAGACCTCGTTCCATTTAACCAAAGAGTTGAGAGTCCGAATAATGTACTATCCGACCACTGAAACGTTGATTTAACGCAACATGGAAACACTTAATCAAAGACTCCTTGAAGTTAACTTTAACTCCTTCTCGCCTATTGCATACATTGCTTTAAACTAGGTTAAAATTGATTTGACAACGTCAATATTACTAAAACATAAACAGAAAATCCGTGGTTGTCATGGTGAATTTTCCAACACAATCGAGAATAGAATAGAATAGAATAGAATAAATTTATTTTCCAATCATGGGTCATGTTACATGACATTGCAATCAATGTATACATAATACAGCAAATAAAAGTAACAACATCAAAGGAATGCACTTACATGCATAAAGAAAACAAGGCTTAATTCTGATTTGTTAAAAACAATTAACAGAAGATGTGTATGGCTACATTTCAAGTCATATCTTCCAACACTACCTTTTTGTATTTAGTTTAACTAAGTAGGGTATACTATTATACCAATAAAATAAATTACGAAGATAACCTATAACTGAAATAACCTATAACTAAAATATTGTAATTAAGACTGTATGATGAATAGTATACCAATAAAATACAAGAATAACCTGTAATTGGGAAATATTGTAGTTATCATAATGGTAGACAGCCAATTCATTATTATACAAAATCGAGTGTGAGCATTGTACAATAGCGAACAATACTGTACTACAATGTGCATAAAGAGATGCAGCGAACAAAAAAAAACAAGTTACATTTTGTTATCCCCGTGCCATATTAAAATAAGTTAATTGTCAACATACTTGCGAATTAAATTCTGCATCAAAAAAGGATTTAAACAATAAAATACCATTGTCATTGTTGGAACAGGATTGCTTCTATCTGTTTGAGCTGTTATCTCAGCCTCTACGAGGCTGTGTAGTTCTTCTATTAGGTTTTTCGGCCATCTGTACCAATTTTTCACCTTAAAATCACGTAGATCATCAAGGTTTTCAATCGAAGTTGGAATACTCTTTGATGTCTATTGCGTTCGTTCTCAAAAACTACTAACGCTGCAGACATATTTACGCTATGAGAAAAGTTATGGACGGTCTGCGCTTGCCTAAACTTATGAGAAAGTTACGCTCTTTCATCCATAACTTAAAGTTGCGCTAAAAATTGGCGTAAATCCGTCCCTAAGTAGACTTAAGAATGTTAGTGAAACGGCCCCCAGGTTCGTAATAAGATTCGGATCATGCTACGGACATGTGGAATGTCGGCCTTTAACCGTCTATCTCATTTCAATTAGACACCTCCAGCACGAGAACATCATTGGCTTTGTTGGTGTTTGTCTGCCTGACCACACATCAGCGTCTGGTTCCGGAAGCTGCAGTTCACTCACCTCGCCACGCGTGATTCCACTGCTGGAACTCTGCGACGAGAATCTACAGAGTTTAGTCTTTAACAATGAGGAACTACAATGTGGGTAAGGCAGTTGTCAAATTGGTACCAATATTTGTATCAAAGTAAAACTGTCGGTTGGACAAGTCCCTTTTTTACTCGTTTATAAAAAAAATCAAATTAAAAATGCACATATATGAATTTAGCAAATCTTCAGTTTAGTCTTTCAAAAGGATGACCTTAAATGCCGTTGAACATTTTCAGCTAATTTGGGTAGTATTAATTTATGACTTTGAAATGCAGTTGTAAAATGTCTTCTTCTTAACATCATCACATTTCGACCTACTCATTCTGTCTATGATATTTATTTCGAAATTAGGTGTGCATAACTAACAACCTGTGTTTCATTTAGTCTGGCTAACGTTTCACTAAATGATGTTTGATGTAAAGTCAATGGTGCAATATAAAAACATAATATGTATTTCGATTTATCATCAGTTTAATTTAACTTACTACAACTGTTGTTTTGTGCCTGTGGGGCGGCTGTAAAAAGTCGCCCCGAACTACATCATTGTGAAGTTATATCATTCTGGTCCTCAGTGATCCTGAAGTGTAAATGTATGTTGTATACATTTGAAAATGGAGTTCCGCTCATGCGCTAGGGGCGTCAGTGGTGTGGCACAATTCAATGCTACTGATGAACAGCTTTCAAAAACCGAGGCTGCTCTTTTCTCGTGCAGGCTTTTCTTCCTGAGTGCTTTCCTTTTCATCAGATTAATTATATATGTAATATGCCCGTCGATGCCGGGAAACAAAATGTTTAATAAGGTCCTACACGTTTTAGACTGTTACTGTGATACAGTTAAAATGTGGACTGTGCACACTCATGTGCAACTATATTTATTATTTAGAACACACACAAACACCAGCGAGAAACGCCGAGACGCTCTAGCCTTCTACAAGAAGATCTCCAGAGGCATGAGCAACGGCCTTGCGTACATGCATGACCAGGGTTATGTACACAGAAACCTGACGTTGACAAGTGTCGTGGTAAGTGATAAGCTTTAGCCTAATCATATTCTTGAACATAAAAACAGTACTTCTTAACATTGTATACATTGAATAGTATCGACTTTTTTATTGTCATGTAAATAAAATACATCAAGATCGTGATAAAATCGTTCACTTTATACAACGTGTCAAAGGTATATGCCTATAATCTAAATAGGGACTTATTGGTTTAACTGATTTTATACCTCGACACATGTTTCAAAAAAGCAGTTTCTTTGGGGTAAAACTGCATGGTCGTAAATATTTTTTTATGAAAAGAAAGGGGAGTGGGGTAGTAGTCTCAATACTAGTTCTGACTTTTCGGAACACATTGGTGACGTTTGAGGGGGTATACTGGAGTCAGCTGGTAGTCGGTCGATCGGTCGGTCGGTCAATTGCAGATTTCGCGTCCGGGAAATAACTCTGAAACTATAAGATAGAACTTCAAATTGCCTATGCAGATATACAAATGCATCTCATTGAGTAGATGTCAAGTACAAACTTTGCCTTGTCTAATTTTAGAGTTACTGCCTTTTGTTTACTTTACACTTTGAACTTTGTCCGGGACATAACTCTAAATGACGAGGGGTATTAGCAATAAACCTAGTACGAAGATAGATCTCATTCAGTAGAAGTGCAGTGCAAAAGAACAGTAACTCTGCATTGACTTTTTTGGAGTAATTGCTTGTTTTTGAGTTCGAACTTTGTCCAGGACATAACTCTTAAACGACAAGGGGTATTAACAAGAAACTTTGCAGTTCGATAGATCTCATTAGGTAGAAATCGATCAAGTGCAGAGAACCATACATATGCATTCTCTAATGTTTGAATGTTTCCCTTATTTTTCACACTCTCAACTTTGTCCTATATAGAACTAGGTTCAATTTATATAGTATCAATTTGAAACTCTGTATGTAACTTAAGAACTGTATAAGGTATAACATTCAAACTCGTTAGATATATTTTTTATTGTTTTTACAGACGAGTGATACTTCTGCAGTCATACTTGTGCAACATGAAATCTTTCATAAAATAAAAATGTTCACCTTAGAAATGAAAAATGCTAAATTATTAACTAAAAACATGTGTTCTGACAAGCGCGTGTCGGGGATATTCGGCACTGGTGACAACCTATAGTTTAAATATTGAAATCGAATGTTATATGTTACAGGTAAGGAATGAAGAAGCCAAGTTGTGTGACCTCAGATTTGCCCGTAAAGAACAGCATTGTTCAGAAGCCTTTGAAGGTACACTGGCATACATGTCGCCTGAAATGTTGTCATGCAAAGAATACACACACAAGACCGACATATTCAGCCTTGGCATTTGCCTGTGGGAGCTCTGGTATGGGCGTCCCGTCTACTCAAAGCCATACCACCATGGGATTGCTGAGCTTATACAGTCCATCACAGACGGCGAACAGCCATTCTGCGATCTTGAAAATGCCATGCCGCAAGAATTGCAGGCATTACTTTCTGCCTGTTGGGATATGGATCCAGACAAGCGACCTGCGGCAGAAATAATCGCCTTTAACATCGCTTAAGGTAAATCAATTTTTATTACATGTACACTTCTTGTCTATAAACTATTATGTGCTCTTTATTTTTTTTTAAAAAAAAACGCTTGCTAAATTAATTTTGAATTGGCTAAATAGTTGGTCTATGTTCTATAATCACTCGGTGTCAAAAGTATACTAATTACACATTTAACGTAGTCCCCTACTTTAAAAAAAACAACATATGTGGCTGTTGATTATACATAGCCTTTTTTCGTTTTTACTAAACAGTTAAGTTAGACACACGATGCGAAATTATGACAATAATTCAGGGGGAAGAAACTTTTCGTAAAACAAAAAGGTGTCTCTATATATCCAATGATATCGATTTTAAACAATACAAAAGAGGTTTCTCCTACTTATGGAAAAAATAATTGGCAAGTAAAAGTGTATGCACCTTGTAAAAAGTGTCGCAGATCAATTTCTTTTAATAGATAATATTTTGGTAAGCCAATGTGTGTATATAAATAAAATCCTTACCTCAATATTTAACAGATATAAAAAGGAAATAGTCAGTTTTCTTATATTACTTTGAAAAATATCAACACAGAGAAAAGTAAACATTTTCGTTTTTATACAAATGTATGACCTACTTTTCTCTATTGAACAAGTGATATTTCACGGCCAGTTAACCAACAGTTAGACCAGAGTTGCTACGTCTCATCCAATCAAAATATCGGAAATGTGTTGTAATAAAATATACACTGTTAGCATTATCCATTAAGATAGACAACGGTTAAGCATTGTCCATTTAATTGTTATGGTTACGATTTACAATTCGCGTTCAGATTACGATAGACAACAAGAATCGTATGTTGAAGGCTGTATAATTAACTATTAATCTTTAAAAAAGCCTCAAAATTCTACAACACCAATGTAAAAGGGAATCATCATACACTTCAAATCGTAAAAATATACCCGATTGTCGTACTTAAAGATCAATCAGGTCAATCCTATTGCGTGTTGGATCATTTGAAAAAAAAACACAACGAATATGGTTTGGTCTCCATGTATCATTAAATCAAAACAATTTGCATCGTTTTAAAATGTGTATTGTTTTAACAATATGTTTTCTCAGGTTTTATTCATTAGCAGTTACAATAATAACAAAGTGGGAGAACATACGATAAATAAACCTTTTTTACAAAACCATAATTTAAAGTAATATATTCTACATAGAAAACATCAATTTTATCAATTAACTATTCATTAAAAAAGTTAAAGAATTCAACGCATTTTTTATCTTACTTAATGTAATGTGAATTGCATTTTTATAGTTTGTTAAATACGCATGTCGTAGTACTATTTTATAAACAATTTATTTTTGTATTGTAAATGAATTCAACCTCATATACTTTGAATAATAATACACAATCTTCAATATATTCCTATTTAATATTACAACAGTCACAAAAAGGTAAGTAGTGTTATTGTTACTAAAATATTTTACATTTTGTAATGTTTTACATGTGTAGGTGTTCAAGCAAGCTCGATTGTGTTGATGATTTCCTCCGTGATACAAAACTAGACGATGCAATTACTATTGTGTCCCTTTCTCATCCATATGACGCATGTGCGCAGAAGATCAACGGCTAGCACAGTACAAGGACTATTTCTTATGAAATAATGACCATTGGATAGGTGCACAGTTGTTTCTGACGCACACATTTTGTCTATCAAATTACGAGTGTGTTGTTTCTGTTTATAATCTAATATTGTAAATAAGCGTTGTTGATTGTGATTAAATATAACTGAGATACATGTCAAGTTAATCATAAATGTTTATGAGGAATACATAGCACTTAGTATGTTTTTGTGTAAAATATGTGTATGTTATAATGCCACATTATATGGGTTG
>Ga0224511_10000821_pt1 | contig 16655 bp, 12 predicted proteins | sample SF_May12_sed_USG_2_FD_169988 | JGI IMG/M metagenome (GOLD analysis project Ga0224511, IMG submission 169988) | Sediment microbial communities from San Francisco Bay, California, United States - SF_May12_sed_USGS_8_1 | ecosystem: Environmental > Aquatic > Marine > Sediment | place: USA...
CTAACCTAACTTAACCTAACCCAGCCTAACCCAACCCAACCCAACCCAACCTAACCCAACCCTACCTAACCCAACCCTATCCAACCCGACCCAACAGTTTGTGACAACTTGACTAGACATTTTATGTACACTCAATAATACCCTTAATTGAAATTGAAAGTGGTCGCTCCCATTTCAGGTGCGGGAGATTGGCCAGCCACCATGACCTTGATGAGATATTCTCCATTGTTTTCAGACTTTGACAGTGACAGGAATGCTGAAAGTTCTACGATTGCTCCGCCTGCTCCGTGTGGTGCGCCGCGCTGATCAGTATTCGCAGTATGCAGCAGCTACACTGCTACTAATGATGATATCCTTCGCGCTGATAGCGCATTGGCTGGCCTGTATCTTCTATGCTGTCGCGTATGTGGAAAGGAAAACATTGGATCAACCAATCAGCTGGCTCGATACATTAGCTGGTATGTTTGTTACAATCATTGTTATTCAAGGCATACTTGCTTCCTAAGACTGCATGCCCCCTCTGACTAAAGCCAGTCCCCGTGCAAGTTAAATCCCATGAAATAAATCAAACGAACTGGCTCGGATGTCTCTCAGACTCTTAGATTTTTCAATGTATTTTGAAAATGCAAATCATGTCCTGTCGGATACTGGCTAATAGAGTGCCAGCTTGTAACGGTGATATTGAGCTGGGCCAGTTGGGGCCACTCCTCTCCCTCACCGCCTTTCACCTTCCCCAGCTCTGACGAGAGTTGGGTGCCCATTTACTGCTGGGTGAACAGAGAGAGTATTTGAAAAATCTCACGCCCGGGCTGGATTTGAATATACAGAGCCAGTGACGAGCACTCTGACCATTGAGCTGCGGCTCTTTCTCATAGAAAGTTAGCTAGGCTTCCATTAGAGAAAGATGACGCACTGTGCTTCCGTAAGGGAATTGCTTGTGACACTTTGTGTGTGATCTGTATATCCTGGCCTATATTGATATTACCCTTGAAAAAGACCAATCAACGGTAGCTATGAGTTCTCATTAGACACATTACATATGATTGATTTTCTTTTCTACAGTTCCACTGATTACTTCTCAGTTTTTCCGTTTGTTAACTACTCGCGATGTCATGATGGTTATCGGCTCAGCTTTGCGAGACGACGTTTGTGCAAATGTGTTTCCGTTTACAGACCAAATACAGGAGCACTATATAGCAAACGACACGACAAGCGGACCCAACATCAAGTCTCGGTATATCACGGCCATGTACTTCACAATGACAACGCTAACTAGTATCGGATTCGGAAACGTGGCTCCTAACACAAACGGGGAGAAAATCTTCTCAATTATTGCCATGATGATTGGAGGTAAGTGGGGAACTTGAACAAGGGATAGAAGATTGTCTCCACGGCTAGAGCGCTTGGGTCAAGGTCTCGGGATCTTGGTTTCAAGTCCTAGTCCTACCTAGCTATCCCACTACCCATTAAATATTTGGCCACTGGGCTATCCCTCTATCCCATAGTGCGTGTTCTGATCACTGGGCTATATCGCTCAATCTACTGAGCTATTCGGTTATCCCACAGTGCTCTAGCTACAAGGCTTTCCCACAATGCTCTAGGCACTGAGCTATCCTATGATGCTCTAGTCACTGAGCTATACCAAACTGCTCTGGCCACTGACCAATCCTTGGTCATGACTTGTGTTTTGTAGCATTGATGTCAGCCGCCATCTTTGGTAACTTCTCCTCCATTATGCTGAGGATGTATGCAGGAAGTGAAGAAATGCAGCAGAAGACCAGAAGCATTAATGACTTTATTAAGTTCCACACAATTCCTGGCGCACTGTCTAAACGTATGCATGAAGCCTTCCTACACTCATGGAGTGACACTAATGGAGTGGACATGAATAGCGTAAGTTAGAGATAAAGCCCTTGTTAAATAAGGGCTCTATCTAGTTTGGGTCACTTCTCTTTGCTGTGAGAGGGGGATTGTTGGCTGTTCTGTAACACTAATTACTAATTGTGCTATTAGAAGGGAGTTGGCTGTTTGTGTAAAGAGTGCATAGATGTTTTACTCGCCCCATGCTGAACCAGTTAGTAGAAAGTTTGGCTTCATCTCTTAGTCAGTAAAAGCAGTCATACAGCGGCCTATAGCAGCTGCTGGAACTACTCTATGATTGGTTGAGGTCCTCATGCAGCAGACCCCCAACCACATGCAGGCATATGGAAGGGACCGAATATAGGCCAATCAGAACTTTCCCAGCAGAAAGAGCTCCACCATGTTGAATTCATTAGCTGAAGATACAATTCCTTCATTTTTAGGTGCTGAAAAGCTTCCCGGAACAAATTCAAGCAGACATTTGTCTCCACTTGAATAAGAATCTTCTGAACAACAATCTCGCTTTTAAGGGGGCTTCACCAGGCTGTCTCAGGTAGACTCTTGTATGGCATCTTCATTGTTATGATAAAGCTGCCGGGTTAGATACTTCACAGGTTATATAGCTTAGCTCGAAACACCCCGAGTGGATTAGTATAAATGCTCCATCTCATAACAAGGCTTGATTTGTTTTTACTTATGTTTTGCGAGAAGAGCCCAAACCCCCAGTGTGAGTCCATTATAACTGGGATTCAAACCGAGGTTCTCACAGTTACCAGCCCAGCACTGCACCACTGAGCTATCCCGCTATCCCGCAGATAGATTGATATGGGACTAGAGTATTGCTCAGTATTAGAGTATTTGGCTTGGGATGGTTTGATCCTGACTTAAAGCTATGACCATTCTGGACTTCTGCTGTGAGATTAAACTTTTCGCATAGGGTTCGTTTGGATACCTAGCAGCTAGCATAGTAAAATTTCCAAGCCCATTTATCCAACTCAAGGTTAAATAGGCTTGAATATTTTATTATGCTAGCTGCTAGGTATCCAAACGCACCCATAATTCCCAGCTCCTGCCATTCCAGAACAGCCTTCAAGTTTCGGAGTTCCTTTATATAAATAGAATGAGTGATAGAAGCTGTGGGTCATAATGAGCCAGAAAACACAGTTGCAGATTTGAGCCCAAGTTTATAAACCACACACTCTAGCCACTGAAACATCTCGCTATTCCACTGTTTTAGAGTTTATTTTGTTTTAAAGTTCTATGTGGGCACTTGGCCATCCTATTTAATGGACCTGAGGCTGTTTGAGCAGTAGGAATTATGTGAGGAGCCCATACTCACAATGGGAACCCATCATGGGTCGGATTCGAATTAAGGTTATTATGACGTTTAGGAGCCCAATGTCCCTACCATCGAGCCATCCCGCTGTCCCTATTCTTATTATATTCAATGATATTCATGTCTAGTACTTCCGGGAGTGGATGTTGTAGTGAGCATAGGAGAAGAGCAATGGGTAGACTGACTGGACACGTGCGTAATGAATCATAAACAAAGCTTCATGACTATTGACTAGTCTGTCCTTTGCACGGAGAGGAGAAGTGAGGTATATTTGGCTTTTACAGGGCTCTATCTCTGAGATTCACCACTACGCATGCTCCTCCTGGTGACAATCTGATTCATCTGGGAGACATAGTGAACTCCATCTACTTTATAGCTAGGGGTACTATAGAGATCCTGAAGGATGATGTCTGCATGGCTATACTAGGTGAGTTAGTTAACTCTAAAACTCATTGCGGGTTCCATGTAGGCTTGTGCTCTTGTCAAGATAAGACCTATGATGAAGAGTATACTGCAAGCGTTGATGAAGGAATGAGTTGGGATACCAACTGACCAATAGGTTGATGCCTCGGTCTGGGTAATTTCTCCGGGCACCAACCGATATAATAGAAAGAAAAACAGATTTTCAGAGCGGCTGAACACCCACTATTCTATAGGTACCACCCAAATGTTATACAGTATACCATTGGATAGACTAACATTTCCTCTATCCCATGAGGCTACCCAATTAGCCCTAAAAACTGTCAGGGGAACTAACAAGGCATACCGTCTCTCTAATCAGCGGTGATACCTCCTGGTAGCTAATAGGCTATTCCGTCAAAGCGAGCATTCTATCCTATGACGTGGTATTGGTGATATGAATATGGATCACGGTAATCAGCCCACGGTTACTCCACCAACCCAGCGAACAGTTATCTTGAGTTATGCTATGCTATACTATGTTATACTATGCTGACCCGGCATTGAGTTATGATCAAAGCAGGTACGTTGAGCCTATGGAGCTTATCGTAAACGATGGATCTGTGGATAACTCCAATCTGTTCCCAATAATCTTTTGCACACTGTCCAGTTAACATGGAGTTGTTTGTCTCTTGTTGAAAAGGGAGTAAAACTCTCTAGGCTATGACCATGACCATGCCCGCCCCCCCCCCTTCTCGAGGTTTACCCTTATAGTTGTCAGCTTGACTAGGGAGGCACTAATGATTATTAGTGCAACAGCCACCAGGTGGAAACAGGATTCAGCAACCCACTGACTGCTGTGTGGTTACACATACACGTAATGTATACCACTATATCACATAACTATAGACATATTTCTGAAATTACACACAAGCTGAAGGTGGAGGGCAACAGGGATTGGGAGGGGGTTGGAGATTGGGAGGGGGAGATAAAGGGAAGGTTTTGAGGTGCTGAAGGAGGTGTTGGGGGAGGGGAAGGGGTAGGTGAAGGTTGACCACACTTCAAATGCTGGAGAATTTATTGAATTTCATGTTCGGCATCTTTGCTCAATGCACAGACATAAATTGCAGGATGTAACCAAGAGACAGGTATTGTATTGTAGTCATTGCAGGTCTCTCCTAATTGCTACTCCCATCACATAACCCCCGTGTCTCAGAGCTCTCCCGCGGTGAAGGTACTAATGTCCCTCTCTTTACTGTCATTTGGTCACCTACAGCTGTAGTCTTCAGTTTGCGGCCATCGGACAAAGTTTTCTCCTGGTGGAAACTTATGCAATGGTGATACAAATTTCATTCGGTTTTACCATTGTGATACTTGACCATGCTTTCCTAGTAGACTACTTGTTTTGAAGCGATCAGTGCTAGACAGACTCACACTGTATCACCGGGGTCCGAACCCAGGGTTCAATGAGTCAAACATTCTAGCCATCCTGCTTTTCAACTAAACACACGGCGAGGTTCTCCTACCAAAATTATAGACAAAGCTTTTAGTCGCACACCTTAGAGTCTGTATGATCTAGCCATACCTACCAACTAAACCATAGCTTACAAATAAATCTGAACTGGGAGTTGTCCTCTTTTAGGTAGGGGAGATATCTTTGGGATATCGGTGGATGACCTAACTGGAGTAGTGAAGTCAAATTATTCAGTTCATGCTCTTACTTTCTGTGATATGAATAAGATAGAAGCCTACGACCTTCAAGACATATTCGATATGTATCCAGAATTCACGGAGCACTTCAAGAAAAAATTCTCTTTAACTTTCAACTTGAAGATGGTAAGTAAATGAGTTCGTTCGTAATGCCAGACATTTTAAACTTCAGAGCCTCAACTGACAATATACAATCTTTTTCTTATGCACGCACGCACGGATAGGCAATAGCTGTGTGTTCAGGATAGCCCATAGAGAAGGTTAATTTATTATGACATCATCATTGTTATGAAACTGCTAGGGTATCCTGTTACCTGTTGCTTTACAATTTAATGCTGCTGGACCAATTTCACATAATAAAAAGAAGGAATCTAGGTCACACTTGGTGTAAACCTCCCGGTCCTGAACCCAGTGCGTTACCCTCCACGCACTGTGTATTTTTCATTCCTGAAGGTTATCCAATTAGTGTTTGAATCAGTATTAGTCTATATTGATGTTGAATACTATTAGTTGGGATTCGGGAGATTGAGGTGAAAAAATTAGTTGTCTTAGAAAACTTTTGAACCATTCTGTTGTATAAAACCTATATGAAGTTTGATTCTTCTCCGCCAAAATGACCATTGCGTTTTAAGGATGATTGGATCAAATCGAAGTGATGCTCTTATGAAACATTCAGCTAAGTGTGCTCCAGCTTCCAGCATCCCGGGTCCCAGGAGTGATCCTGCTTTTTCTTTACTCTCCCTTCGAATGGCTTCGGCTTTCTGCTGATTTCAGCCTGACATTTACTATGTCCTGAAGATCTCTCAAAAACCGAGTTGCTGTTTCTCCGACCATTGCAGAGTGACTTACACGATATCATCTAATTAGGATTTTTCTGAACTGTCCGTTAGACTCTGATTATGGCACATGTGTTTCTTTGACAAAATAGCATCACCACTTTCCACGAACCTTTACGTAAGAAGACTCTTGGCCTTATTTGAGTTGTCCATGCAAAATGAAAGGATCAGAACAAACAAAATAATTGCGCATAAACTAAAAATCTACAATCTGTGTACAGATATTCATGTACCATTTTGAATTAGCCCAGTGATGTGTAAATATATATATAGGGTTAGTTTGACTGCCTCCCAACATCCAGCTTCCTCTGTCCCTCCTCCCACTCCTCATGCTGTTGACTTCCACCTGTTTTGACACATATCTTGCCATTGGATTAAGGGCATCCCTGGCAAGTTAGTAAGGCTTACACTTGTGCAAATTTCCTTCACTTTAACCCAATTTATGCACAAGTTAGGCTTTCTCAAAAAGACCCGGTCATCTTCGAGCCAGAAGCAGAAACATTATTAAAGTCATCAACAGGTTTGTGTTGTGATTTTTGCATGTCTTTCAGTCATTCACTCCCACTTCCTTCTCTCTGCAGAGTCACGAAGAGGTAACTAAGGGTCCCATTTCACTTGGAGTCTGTCCTCTCAGCACATTATAAGTTCATTTCACATTTAGAGCCTCGCTTGGGCTCTATTACTTTTTGAATTTATACATGATACTAAAAAAGGGAAATTCGTATCAAGACGTTTGAATATGTTTGGTAAAATAGCTTCTAACCAAAATTTATGCTATATCTCTTTGTAACAAGCTTGCGATTGTTTTTCTTGCTATCTAATTCTCGGTTAAGCTGATAGCCTTGGATGGTTTAAGTCGTCGTAAGATTTTGACATCAGAAGAGAGGACAACTCCAATGCTAACGCTAGGCTAGCACCCGTGTACAAAGAGTTTAGAAAATCCAGTATAGCAAAAAGCTTCCCATTCAGAAGATACCATAACCACTTTAATGATAATGCTCGATTCAAAACTATCCACTGAACTAAACTAACCCAATGCAGTTGGTCGCTTGTGTGCATACCTTTGCCGTTTGTAATTACAAGCCTTGAAACGCACGCATTTATGCTCCTGAGTGCAGTATTATTGGTGAGAGATGCCTAGCTCAAAAAGATTGCAGTGGACATATTCAACCACGTTGTTCATAAGAGTGCTACTTCCTTAACTATGTAATCCACTCTGTCACATTTCCCTCCTTAGCAGTAGAACATCTTAGCAAAGACGAGTTATAGTTTGCGAACCCAAAGGCTTTTTCACCGCGCTATAAAGCACTAGCTATCGGTGTGAAGCAAACGTATACTGTATATAGTTCTCAGCACTCTCTGCCGCCATTAGATTCCCAGTAATATACAGGAGTTTGAACTCCAGTATCTTTGTACTAACTCCTCATTTATTTCTAATAGGGAGAATACACCACGCTTGTGACTCCACAAGATATGGACGAAGAAACGCTGAAGCTTATCCGTCAGAAGCGTCCCAAAATGCAATGCAAAGGAGGTTCATCCGCCAACATCATGTCAGCAATCGGGGCAGGTAATGTCATATGTGCGTCACAGTTCAGCTAATCTCCAGTAGTGTTACTATGGAGATCAGGCTACAAAATCTCCCTAAATAACACAACCTGATGTTTATTCATCAGTTTAATAATGCTGAAGGCTACACACTATAGGCCTATTCTCAAAATATCAGATATATATGCTTCAATCTGAAACAGGTGTTCCAAATTTGAGGTGTTTCAAGGTGCTTCCAGCAAAAGGGTATAAAACTAGTGTCTCAAGTAGCCAAAATCACAAAACCAACTGAAGACGCTATCTTTAAACCGGTTTGATAATTTTCAAATAAATCAAACCGGATGATGAAAAAACAAGGGTAGAAAATGGTTGCATTGCTTTGCTCATTTGACAGATGTGATCCTAAAATTATAGCTTGCGCTTCTACTAACTTTAACATATCATGAATAACAAACTAACAATATTTTACTAGCATGAGAAGATAGCTCTTGGTCAGTAACCTGTTTGTGCAGAGTTGTCTTCCTCTAGCATCACATACACTAGCATGATTTCTGACTTAAAATGGTGGCGTTTTAGTTAAGACTTGAATAACCACTGCGTTTGAATACTAAACCCTCTTGTGACAAAAAAAACCTATAATACTGGTATCAATCATTGAACCTATATGTTTAAAGGTTGATAAATGCTTAAATTTGAATTTAAAATCCGAAACACTTTGGGGATTCGACAAGATTAATCAGTGAGCTTAAGATCGTAAGCACGATATCAGATTCATAACGGGCTCCCATCGTGAGTATAATATTCTCACGAAATTCCCGGCTCCCAGTGCTCCAAAATAAGCCTCTAGCTTAACAAAAAACAAAACAACTTTTATCTGTAATTACATTTATATTATTATATTTTATTTTTTAATATGTATATTGTTTGTGTTCTGCAGCATCGGATTTCCTCATGCAATTCACCCGATTTCAAGGTAAATTATCCATGTCTGACCTGACAGCTGTCCAGGCAATGTGAACTCTGTGGGATTCAGTTTCGTAATACGTTACACCCTTTTACCCTCGAGTTAAGACGCTTATTAGTCATATGCTGGTTTTAAACGGTGTATTTTAGTTGGAGTGATAGCTCAGTGGATAGCGTAGTGGATTATAGGTTAGGAGTCCTTGGTTTGATTCCCAGTTCTGTCAAAAACTTTTGTCTTTGGCTATACCTCGTCGGTGCCGGACTGGGAGGCTAAATAAAGAAGGCCAACCTATAGAGTTACCTCCTCTATGAGGCATGGGTGTATCCGAAAAATCTCTTTATGACACAACCCGTGAAATTCCAGGTCAAATATATTCAGTAGACATATTTCTGCGCGAGTCCTGACAGCTGCTCTGTCTTGGAGATAAGGAGTTAAGCCAGTCACACTAACAGTTGCCGGCAACTATTTTTCTGCTAAATTGCAATTGGAATTTGTACGCACGCTATTGGCATGCCGCGCTGAACTTTGAAGGCAGTGTCTCGTTTGAAGGCCTAGCCACCAGTCATTTCACAGCCCTTTATATCATGATATACGCGGCACTTGCGCCTCGCCAATGGTTTCCCACTAACATAACGCTACCTGTACACAGCCTCTAAAAATCCCCACACGGCATGTGAGGAGCATGCACCTCCCAGTTTGGTTGATCAAAGCAACCATTTAAAATGTAATGGATCTTCACGCTGGAAAAATAAAACCAAAAATTCTTGTGTCTGCAGACTGTACTGTGGCCTATTAATCCGACTGTGATACACCGCTTAAACCAGCTGTATACTACTACTTCTCAGGGGTAAAAAACACTTGAGTTTAGCCGCGATATGATGATGTAAGTGTTCGCATGGGAAACTGACCTATAATATTTTTTCATTTGGCATTATGCTGGGAAATCACTACTATGAGTATTTCTTGACTAACAGAAGGGTGAAATTATAGGTTATCCATATAATTATATGACTATACCCCATAGAGTTAAATAATTTAACACTGAGTTCTTACATATGACTTTTTATGTAATGACTTTAGTTACTAGTGTGCGCGGATGTGCCAAAATTCTCCCAAATGGATTTGAGCCCATCACGCCCTTCTTGTTAAGGCCATTAATATGAATTTTTGGATAGGCAATCGCCGATCTCAAGGTGAAACAAACTTATTTATTCGTGACATCACAAATCGGTGTAAACTACACAAAAATTGCTAAATGTTTGTCATGAGCTGAAGACCAAGTGACTTCGCATAAATGTCCATTCAATGTACAGAGTTGTCTTCCTTTTTCATATGATTTACAGCGAGTCCGATAAACCTATTCCGTTCAAATGATGCCAGACTGTACTGAAAAGTGATTGCCTATTCATATAGTTATATCAATGGTTACTACCGCCTAGTACTAGGAAATACGAGACTGGTCAGGTCCTGTTTGTCAGCAGTACATGTGACCTTTCATAATCCAACAGAGTCATTTACGGCTATTCATACCATGATGCCAGCCCAAACAGGTAGTCTTCATCAGTTGCTGAGAATGCATGGCTTCTAGTTTAATGATGTCGTGGCAACGCTCCATTAGTTTTTTCAGCCTCCAATTTTGTCAGAGCAAAGCCTGAGTGCGTGCGTGCGCTTTCATTATATTTGATGTTTTGAAACAGAAAGCTTTGAACAGCCCCTGTTTTATTACATGTTATGTTAGTGGTGTGAAGTCTTGGTAACCAACTGTAGCTGAACAAACTAGTCATGTTGACCCGATTTCAATACTTTCTACTCTGAACATTCTTTAGTCCTACAGTGATTGCTTAGCAAACAGGGTCTTTAACAGAGAATCCCCGGTTTGATTCCCAGTTTGGGTGAAAGCTTCTTCGCTCGCAGCACCCTTGCTGGTTACAGATTGTATCGTTATATAAAGGAGGTCCACACATAGAGTTACCTTCTCTATGAGACAAGCGAGTGCAACCAGAAAGTTCCCTAGTAACTCGACAAGTCAACGCGTAGTCAATAAGACTTTGTAGGCCAAGGTTTGCACCACCCCTAGCAGCTGTTCTGTCTTGGAGACATAAAATTACTTTTTAATCCTACTAACCAATTAATGCTTCCAAATAAATCTAACATTAGCTAATGCGTATATAGATTACAAACATGTACATTACATCAATTTCAAGGATAAACTTTTTGTGCTAACTACAAATATAAAAAAAAAATTGTATGGTTTTGGTAATAATGTCGATAGACGCACGATTTTTCATGTGTCAGATGCTCCCAATTCTAGTCAGAGTGGTGTCCAAGCTCCTGGTCAGGATTCTGGTATAATTTAGTCTACGTTAGAGAGTGACCTGGATAAAGGTCTTCTGATAACTGGAAACAAGTTAGTCTCAACCAACTAGTTTCAAACTCTGTTTTCGTTCCACTCATGCCTATGACAATATATCAGTTGTACTAATACTATACTCTGTGATGTCAATGTTGTCCATACAAGCATTTTATTACAAGCAAAAAGCTTTTATTTACTCTCTTCTCATGTTGGAGGATTCATTTCCTGTAACACTTTCTACCAAATGAGCATCATATCATTTTTGGAGGATCCATCGCATTCATGGATCTACACATTTATGGAGTACACCCCTCTTTTATAGCCATTACTCCAGCTTTTTGTAGTTTTTTTGGCACAGCCTCCCATACACTGTTTCTGCAGATTGAAGTGGTATTCTGTGAAACTACTCATACACTGTTTCTGCAGATTGCAGTGGTGTTCGGTGAAGTTACTCATACACTGTTTCTGCAGATGGCAGTTGTGGTCGGCGAAGCCTCCCATATACTGTTGCCGCAGTTGGGTCTGTTGGCACACATTGCCGCATGTATTTTATGCACCCCCATAAGCGTGTTGAATGGACAGTACCTCACTTCCTTTTTGACTATAGATATGTGTTCCCTGTTGACAGATGGGCTGGACGAGGAGACTGAGGGGGCGGGGCCACCCAGTTTAGTAACGAGCATGCATGAGGATGAAAACAAATGCACCACCGTAGTGGAATTAACTCCGTCTGGTTTAAACACTCGAATTTATCATTCACCGGTCACGAGCAACACTCGCCGTAGCTGTAAGTAATGCCGAGAGATTGAGAGTCTTGTAGAATGGTCTTCCAACCAGATATCTGTAATAGCAATTTCAATGGGAGTGGTGAGGAATCATTTCCTGGTAAGGGATCTGTAATGCTGATTGCAATGTGAGTGCTGTGGAATCATTTCTTAATCAGAGACAGGCCATGCGGGTCTCTGGTAGGGTAGAAGGTGATTTCTTCATATTCGCCCATCCTATTGTGAGTAATGGGAGTGCCACAACGGTTATTATAAGTGACAGGAGTAACAGAGGACTACTTTCCTTCCTAGGAAAGTACCATAGGTATATATGTGTGTTTGTAGCTACATTTACTGATGGAGCAGATTCAAAGAAGAAAGTGTCTATACAACCAGAGAGACCTGAACCGAAAGAGGAGAAACCCACTTTCAGATCGGTGAGTCATCGAGATATTTTATGATGACGTCAGCATCATGCGAGTATTGTGATGTCACCAAATGAGCACTGTGACGTCAAAAATCAAGCATTTTGATATCACAAAGCAAAAATTCGGATATGTTACAAAGCAAGCTGGATTACGTGATAATGGGATAGCTTAATGGCTAAAGCACTTGGCCGAAGATTGAAAGATCCCAAGTCCATGTCTTGCTGAATGCCCGCTGTGAGAATGAGGTTATCACCTAATTCCTAGCTCTTACCACTCCCGAACTAGCTTCAGGCTTGCTTAGAATGTCCCAAATGTCAGTAAAATAATAATAAAAAGCATTGCGCTGCCATCCATGCAGCTCAAGCAAGAGTAGTGATGTCACAACTCTCAGGCGGTATGATATTAGCTATGTGCCAGGTGCAAGCATTATGATGTCAGAAATATTATGCAAATACCCGCGAGGTCACAATTATTATAAAGAATAGAGATCTTGTGCCGGAGGGAACAACTACGGTTATGAGATTTGTGTGGTCAAAATGTTTTAGTAATGAAGGATGGAAGTTGTTTTACCTTTACTTGAAATGTGGAAACAGACCATCCCTTAAAACCTGAGCAGCCAACAGAGACAAGTACCTCTCTCGTGAGATTAACACTACACACTAGAAAGCAGGGGAATAGCGACTAGTTTAGTAACATAACGCTGGAGTCCTCATAAGTGTAGTTCTTCCATCCTGCGCAGAGTCTCCATAATTATGATGTCATAAACCGATTGTGACATCATCATGCAAAACCTCCTTCAATATTAAAAGAGGGCTTGTTGTGCTGTTTATTTGTGTTAGGCAGTTTAATAATCTATAAATCTCACTCTTTTTCCCAGCAGCATTCACCGGTAAGCACTCGTGTTATGTAAATGAGACGTATTGAGACATGCATACCGTGATGAGTAGCTGTAAACAGGCATCATGTCACTTTATTACAAACCCTAGTTACACACGCTTCAGTAATATTACGCAGCAGTAATTCTCTACTTACTACCTGTACTGATATAAGAGTCGGTCAGTCTAAAACGGGTCTCCTGGATTTGAAGTGCTGTGGCGCTACTAACAAAACGGTTTAAAATTGTGCATCGTGAGTACCCAAAAACACTAAACCAATTTTATAACGCAATACTCGAATAATTCAATGATTTTAAAACAAATTAATTCATATGGATATCAAAAACAAATTGGAAAGTTGTGTTTAGTGTGTTTAGGTACTCGTAAAACCAGTTTTATATCGTTTTGTTAGAACCACTTCGAATCTTGGACAATGGTTTGAACCAGTGCCATATGTCACTGTTTAAACTGACCCTTCATACGCCGAGATTGAATTCACGAGAATTCTCTATTCATTTATAAAAGTGCGTTCGGAGTTGTGCCGTGGATAGGTGACTTGTAATTGACCTGGATAGCTGATGCACATCCTATTTTTGGGCATGAAACGATGAGAAGACTAGTCTTGCATGAATAATAGCTGATTTTCCTGTACATGTACAGTTTTTAATTTTTGTTTGGCATGGGTTACGAATTGCGTCAAATCTCTCTCTCAGCTGCCGGGGAGTCAAATTGTCTCCTTGGTAGCTCCGATATGACAGCGTCTCTTAACTCTTTCCTGTATGCTGCTAGCCGTGCCATCTTGCCAATGATGAGTCCCATATCTCCAGCCACGTTCTTCCCCTTTCTCACTGTCTCCCTGTCCCCTTACCACACGCAAGCTTGGCTCTCATACAGGCCCCATCACTTTTTACATTTGATGTCCCTTGAACTGGTTATGAGGGGCGCTGCGGGTCAATGGTTAAAGTGCTCCCCACTGGTGGCAAAAGTCCCGGGCTTAAAAACTCACGCTGTTCACTTTACCCAGCAGTAAATGGGTACTCGACTCTCTTCAGAACAGGGAAAAGTGAAGGCCATGAGGAAGAGGGGTGGTGCCCTACCCTAGTTACACCATCCCCGGTACAAGTTACCTCTCTAACAGCCACTTCCCCATCGGCTATGAGAACAAAAGACTGGCTTTGTTTTTTATAGCTCATGCTTATGGCAGCCAAGATACAGAAAGAAAAAGATGAAGAAGCTGCTAAGGCAGCATCATCAGCCACTACACCAACCTCTCATACAAAGGAGATAAAAAAGACACCTGTTAGTCGCCCAGCAGTAGTACCCAATCAACAGGAAGTGGTGCATTATGATGCGGAGGAGGCAAGAAAGTTACGCGCCCTTTCTGATAAAATCGATGACTGTATTGCTAGAGCTTCGAGAGTGGAACAACATTGGAATACTAACATTCAAACTATACTGAAGTTGCTCGGGCATGACTCTTTACAGGAGAGGAAGAGTTATGTGTGATGAATTAATCAGTCGCGTATAGCCATTTAGCTCAGTAGTAGTCAGTTACTACTGTAGTAAATCATTGCAATAAAACGAAGTGAACCTATACACCAAAGATATAGCAACTGATCTGCCCATGTTTGGTGATTTGCCCATAGAGCCCACCCATAAGTTGTGACTACGCATTAGGAGAGAGGTGGTTGCAGAGTTGCATTTCCTTGTCCATAAACAGAAAGCTCCCGCTATGACATCTTTGGCGCCAAAATATAAATGATTTACCGATTGCCCATACGAAGTTTCTTTCGGATTTAACATGTTCATAGATGAATTTTTTCTCCTTTGGACTCATCCAAGTAAGTATACCAAAGCTTGTAAACATTCATTGATGTCATGAACTAACACAGTATACATATCCATTACTTTCGAACCATTCTGAGCACCAGATCACTTGCTATTCCAGCCCCAAATAAGTACTGGTTTCGCCGAGTCAGAGAGCGAGCAATTCACCAATCGTTGTATACCGTACTAGAGACTAACCGTCTTACATGGTAACTAAGGCTGAATAGTGGGTAGGCAACTCTGCAACCTCTCTATTGTTAGCTAATGCCTGACTCCCAGTTAGCAAATCATGTCAATATTTAATGACCATTCCAGTTGTGTTACCATTATCTTGAACCGAGTATTGTTATGTTACACAAGGTTTTCATGGTTTATTTTGAAGTAGAATTTATTATTTTTGTTTTTAAAATATATCTATCTAGAGGAATACCATTCACTGATCAATGCTCCAGAGACTGACTAGTCACATAGATAGTTCAACTACCGCTTCATTCACAAATGACACTCTTGTTCACAAATGTCAACTCATCCTGTTCATGCACCCAAATGTCATTTTTGTTTTCTAATGTCAACTCGGCTCTTCAATAAATCTTTGAATGGGATGGGGCGCCGTTTATGGACAAGAGTGCCATTTGTGAACAAGAGTGCCATTTGTGAACAAGAGTGCCATTTGTGAACATGGTGGGAATGACAATTCTCAACAAGATTGACCGTTATTAAAAAAGTGACACTTATGAACATAAAAACTATTGCGTAGGGACTTAGAAGAATATAAAACTAGAACGTAAGACATAAGATGCCTCTCATCTCACTCCTGGGATAAATATGGCATTTATACGACCTTGTTCTTGACATCCCAGAGGGCTTGCTCCACAGCCAGTTTACCAGGAGAGCCCATTACTCCTCCTCCTAAGAAAATCATAAACAGGATTCCTAGTATGAGTCATAGAGGTTTTATTTACTATTAAGCCTCACTTAACAGTGAACCCTCTATTCATTTCAAACCACATAGTAGTGAGACAGCCGGGGTGCTCAATGCCTCAAACTCTTTGGAGAACCAGGCACAAGCACGCCTCGTCCTTTTATCAATAAATAGCCAACTCCTATTTCCATCAAATTTACAGCCAAACCAACGAAACTGTTCTATCTTGATGACCTCATTATTTGCCGGATCAGCCTTGTACTGCTGGCCAATTGCCGATTTAGATATTTATATTAATGCAAACTTCAGAAAAAACCTATGGAGTCCACTAGTTTTCTAACTCTACATACAGATATCTAGGCCGACAATGACAAAACCACTAACCGGGGTGAGCACCACTTCCGCAGAGATAAAGCCCCTTGACAGGGCTTCTACTTCCTGTTGTGCTGGGTGATGGTCGTGTGGCATATAGCTGATCCAGGGCCATCGAGCCATGAAAGATATTCTATAAAATGATGTGCAGACTAAAACGTCTCAAGACAAAATGGATTGTTTGTTGTTTGACATTTTATGGGTTGGTCCAAAAAGTTTACCATAAAAAGTGGCATATAATATAAGATCAAGAGTTATCTTTCCCTTCAGGAAACTAAATATGATGGAGGCATTTCTACGGGTATATGGGCATATGGGTATAGGGGTATAATGGGTATATGGGTATAATGGGTATATGGGTATGGGTATATGGATATATGGGCATGGGTATATGGGTGTATGGGTATATGGGTATAAGGGTATACGGGTATATGGATATACGGGTATAATGGGTATATGGG
>Ga0224511_10000822_pt1 | contig 16650 bp, 3 predicted proteins | sample SF_May12_sed_USG_2_FD_169988 | JGI IMG/M metagenome (GOLD analysis project Ga0224511, IMG submission 169988) | Sediment microbial communities from San Francisco Bay, California, United States - SF_May12_sed_USGS_8_1 | ecosystem: Environmental > Aquatic > Marine > Sediment | place: USA...
ATAGTACATACACCGATAACATCACTGTTTAAAGGGGCGCAACTAATGAAATAGGCCGTTTAAGTCTTGATTTTATTGTGTTGTGCTGCAACACAGTGACCAGTACGGCAATGCTTTTATGCATTGTTTACATTACGTTGCAAAATTGAAACAAGTTTGGGTGTTTTTCTACAGCTTTTCTTTACACAAATGGAGGAAAAGAAAATAAGTATTGCGTGTTTTAGCTTCAGATTATGTTGAAAAAAAGTCAGTTCTTTTTATGTGTGCAGTATTTGCTTAAGAAATCTGTTATTTAATCTTAAAAGAATGAAAAAGAATGTCAAACAGAAGGCAGGGTTCCCGTTGGAAATGTGTCTTGAAATCAATGTTCATTCTTTTATTTACAAGAATAAACCTATAAACAGTCGTCTATCGTTAGCAAAATATCAATTTACTTAGCGACACATGTGACAATCTAGTTAATTCATAAGGTAGGTCGAGTTTTCGTTTTTAAAAAATAAAAAGTTCACAATGTAGAATGTTATGAAAAGTCTACGCCAGTGATGAGGCTTTGTAATTACAGTCTCATAAACGCAATCGTTTTTCTTATCAAAATGCTTGTTGAATGTATATATTATGTTTCATAATAACCAATACGTTTGATAAACCTTATATATGACGTACCTGCGCTATATCTCCCACGTCATTACTGTCTTCTTCTGTTCCATTCCTATGACTCAAAACGAGATTTGAAGCCTGAAAATAAACTGTACGCAATTATAAATAATTTTGATGATTTGATGATGAACCACCTGAAAACCTGAAACAAGCAAATCAATATAAAAAGACTTGATATAGGCATGATTTGAATTTGGTTTAATAATATGGTGCTTAAACAAACGTTCTACAACTAATTTTTTGTCGTTGCGTGGCGGCTTTAAAATGTCGCCCCGTACAACATACTTGTAGTTATATATTTCTGGTCCTCTGAGATCATACCTTGCATGTTGTCTCGAGAGCTACAATGGTGCAGCCTCTTTCATTACCAATGTTAAAGAGCTTCAATAAAACAGAGGCTGCTATTGTCACCGTGCAGACTATTCTTCCCGAGGGCCTACTCTTTTTGCCAGATTAAAAAACAATCTCACAACCACTTCTATTGATGAAAAAAATATTTTTAAAAACGTGTTTTTCTTTGGTTTATAAAGACACATCTTCTTTCCTGCTTAAAATGAAACTATATTGGAAATACACAAAACACGTTAACCACGAATCATTGTTAAATACATTGGCATAATATCTGTGAAAATGGAAGTAAAAGCAATAGTGCACGGATAATGGCATTCTTCATTTTGAAAACATCTAACAAAACCACTAAGGTCTTTAAAGTTCTTCCCATTCAAAAAAGCGTATTCTAAATGTATTTTGTCAATGACTATCGATTACAATATTATTCATTGGCCAATACACAATTTACTACCTGAGTTAAATAAGGTCACGGTGCAAAAGATATTATTAAAGCCCCCACTTACTCCACACTTACCTGATCACTATTTCCATCCTCAATACTGGTTTCCCCTGTTGCCTTTCTAAATCCCTCATCATGACCTTGCGCCTACAAAACATTTTTAATCAAAAGCTACAACACGTTCCTTTATAACAAAATATCAGTTTGTCGATATGTGGCTCTGTTCCGCGTCGTTTTAGTGTTGATTGGTCAGCAAATGCCCATCAGTATATCTATTATCTTTGTTCAAATTACTTCGACGGATTCTGTGATGCAATGTTTTATAATAACCAATATGTTTTATAACCATTATCTATGATGTACCTGAGCTACACCTTCTACGTCATTAATGTCCTCTTCTGCTACGTTCATGTGACCCAAATCGAGATTTGAAGCCTGATAATAAAATGTACGCAATAATAATTTAATGATAAACAACCAGAAAACCTTAACGAATATGCATTATTAATTAAAAATTATATAATATATAAATACAATATCAAGCTAGTTTCAAAGGAGAACAGTCATGCACAGAACAGATAGCAACACTCCTAGGGGATCATAGCTTGTATGTTGTCTAGAGAGTTTCAGCGGCGTGGTATCTTTCATTAACATTGATGAACAACTTCAATAAAACGAGGCTGCTATTGTCACGGTGCATGCTATGCTTCTTGGGGGCCAACTATTTTTCTCAGATTAAAAAACAATCGCACAACCACCTTTACTGATTAAACATTTTATTCTTAAAAACCTTTGTTTTTCTTCGGTTAGAAAGACACATTTTAATTCCCTGCTTCGAATGAAAAAGTTATTAGATAATACACAAACACAAATAAACCAAGCATCATTTAAAATACATCTGCATAACACATGTGAAATTGGAAAAAAAGCGATCGTGCACGAATAATAGCGTTTTTCTTTTTAGAACATCTGACCAGACTTCTAAGGTCGCTGAAATTCCTACCATTCACAAAACTAAATGTGTTTGGTTTGTCAATTTCCATGAGTTTTGCTTACAATATAGTTTATAGGCTAATACAAAATTTAACACCTGAAATAAATGAGGTCACACTTGTAAACATTGCAAGCGTTGTAGCAATTGTTAAGCACCCTTTTGTAAATATTATCAATGATGAACCAAGTGTTAATGTTTAAATATGGCTCAGAAATAGTAAAGCGTCTAAGAGATATGTATTCCAAATTTACTTGATCACTATTTATTTCCTCATGTCTGTTTTCCACCGATGCATTGAATCCCTCGTTATGATTTTGCGCCTACAAAACATAAAACACATGCATGGATAGAAACAAGACTAACTCGTCAATAAGTGACCTTATTCCGAGAATTTATTGCGTCGGTATAGTGTTGATCGATAAGCACATGTTCATCAGTACATGTATTATATTATATGTTTTCCAATTTCTTAGACTGCTTCTGCGATAACATGCTTTTATAATAACCAATGCGTTTGCTCAACATTATCTATGATGTACCTGTGCTACACCTTCCACGTGTTTACTGTCTTCTGTTAGATTCACGTGACCCAAATCGAGATTTGAAACCTGAAAATAAATTGTACGCAATTATAATTTGATGATGAACCACCAGAACACCTGAACGAAATGCATTATAAATCAATCATGAATAGTGAAGTTCAAGGTAGATTTAAAGGAGCACGGGCATGCGCCGACAAGATAGCAACGGTCCTGATTATAGTTGAAGGATCCCTCGTTCCCATATACTTTTCTTTTTGTTGAGTATAAAGTATTCATAATCTTTGTATGATTTTTTTTTATAAATTGATAAATTTAACAAAATTACAACTGACTAACACATTTATTGCAACAGACTCCCTTCACGTAGTTTTTGAACATCCGCTTTGAAAAAGCGTTTATACTTAATAAAGGTTAACGCCTTACTTAATGTTTGAACGTGGTTAAAGGTAACTAATTTTAGGGATTATTAATTAATATGTTGCGCGCCATGACAAAACCTGCATTAATGACATTCAATTGTATTATAGCAATAAAGGTTTTATTTCAATGCAAAATTGACTAATTTTTCAATGGTTTCATATTGATATAATATTTCGCTAACATAAAGCCCAATGTATAAGGATTATGTTTACTCATAGTTATTTACTGTTCTACATTCTACAGTTGCTATGGCAACCATTCAACCAGGTTTTATTTTGATAAAAGCCGGGTTGCTGCCTTTAAAGGGTTTTAAACGTTCTTAACAAAAACAAATAGGATTGTTTTTATATTCGTACACAGGATATGTTAAAAGAAATAGAAAAAGTGTTAATATGAATTCTTAAGCTTTAACATTTTCAGGACGTCATTGAAACTTAAAAATGATTATTTTGACGTCATTTTCTTTCCATGTTATGTTGACGTCACGTTCGAATTTCACAACAGTGTGCTTATTTAAATGTTGATATCTTAACAGCCATACAAGATAGCTGCATGAAATTTTCAGCGTTTGCTCAGCACAGCCTGATGTACAGGATGTATGTAAAACTGAAAAAACATATTTTTTGTCATCAATGCAGGTTTTCTCATGACTCAGCACATATGGTTGGCCCTAAACGTGATATTGAGACATCCGGATGCATTGTATGACAGATTCACAGTGACTAGCCAAAATATAATTTCCCCTCTGAGTCAAAGCCTTCGCTTAATTTAAGTACTGTAAGGAGGTCAGAGTATAGATTATTATAAGACATTGCAAATGTCGTCTAAATGGTTTTGCGCCGTTTGTAAAACAAAGACAAACGAACGTTCTAATATTAAAACATGTCCCTGAGTTAGTATTCTACTCAACTTTAGTTTGTTATATATGAGTATTCTATATTTACCTGGTCTCTGATTTCCTTCTTATCAATGTTTTCTTCTTTTTCATCTCCTAAAGCAACATCCTGTTCTAGCGCCTATAAAATTCATCAATCAAACGTTAAAACAAACTATTATTATACATGATATAAACTTGTTAATAAGTGATCTTGTTTTCAGTATTCTATGCGTCATTAAAGTGTTGATCTGTAAGCAAACAAATCATATTCATCAGTATAATCACGACCTCATTTAGCGTGTTTTAATCCGTTTACTTAATCTGACTCTGGGATAAACTGTTCTGCATAATAACCAAAACGTGTTATAAAGCTACTCTTTGCTGTACCTGAACCATGAATTCCACAGTTATACTTTCTTCATTCTGTACATGAATGTGACTCAAATCGACATTCGAATCCTGCAGTTAAATGGTAAACAATTATAATTGCATATTTAACAACCAGTAAATGTAAATGAATATGCGTATTTAATCAATGTAAATATGTATGTCTTTACCATTTTCTGCTACTTTGATCCTGAATAAGTAAACTTACATTAAAGAGACGTTCGCACCAAGAACGACGCAATATCGCTTGCACAACGCTGTGTACCTCTTTTAATACGCCATGTGATTGATTTGCTATATGTCTAATATCATCAAGTCATTCAGTAACACCACATATTCAACGTCCTTGCAGCGTCCTTACGTTCAAGACGCTAGAGAAAGTCATTTTAACGCTGCTGCAGCGCATTTAAGGCGCTTACGAACTTTAAGTTGGTTTAACTGGTAAGGAACAAATTTCGATAATTATACAAATGTCCATAATCAAACAAGACTTGCATCATGCATAACTAGAACTCAGCGAGTCGTATGTATCACCTGACAAACTGTTGTAGCCGACGTAAACATGTTAATTAGTGTAATGTTGCACAGTTATAAGCAATGTACTTGCACAAAATTAACATAAAATAAACTTTTAATTGTGAATGAAAGCAAAACTAACAAAAGCGCACCTAACCTTGTGCAGTACAATGCAGTGCGGGTCATTTCAAGAAACGTTTAAATGGGGTTTCAAGCAAATTAACCTTGTTATGACAACAATATGCCCATGACAAGAAACCAACAAGAGTGCCAAACTAACACACGAAAACGCCCGTCGTATTTGTGGTAAATTGAATGTTAATGACAACTTTTTTGGAAGTAGGATGTTCGACTTGGAGAGCAAACACCGCTTATCCAGATTTTGGACAATTCAAGGGCCATAATTTAGGAGTGGGAGGATTTGGCAGGTTATAGAACTTGGCCGAGATATTATGCTCACCAACATATTCACCAAGTTTGATAGAGACGGGATGAAAACTCTTTGACTAAGAGAGCGGAAACCCTAATTTAGGACAATTCAAGAGCCATAATTAAGGAGTGCCTGGGGAAATTGGCTGCTTATAGAACTTGGTGAAGATATTATACCCACCAACATATTCCCTAAGTTTGATAAAGACCGGATGACATCTCTTTGACTTAGAGAGCGGAAACCCTACTTTTGGACAATTCAAGGGCCACAATTAAAGAGTGCATGGGGGATATTGCTGGTTATAGAACTTGGTCGAGTTATTATCCTCACCAATATATTCACCAAGTTTGATGAAGACGTGATGAAAACTCTTTGACTTAGAGAGCGTAAACCCTATGGATGCCTACCGCCCGCCCGCACGCCCCCTATTCTCGTCGCACATGTGTCCATAAAACGTCCCGTTTTTCAAACGGGCATATAAAATGGAGTCATTTTAAATTACAACGACAAAGTTATGTTCTGGACAAGAAATGCTATATAAAAATCAATCAAAGGGAAATAATTTCAAAAACGGAACAAGGTTGTGTAAAGGTTCTTGTGCACAGCCCTTCCAGTCATTGCAAGAAAGATGCATACCAAGTTTGGAGTCATTTGAACATATGGTTTCACTGTTACGCCCCGGACAAAAATGCTCAAAGGGGTTTAATTTAAAAAACATAACAATGCAGAGTTACGGTTCTTATGCACTGCACCCCGTGTCATTGCAAGAAATATGCATACCACGGTTGGAGTAATTAGAATCTATGGTGACAAAGTTACGCTGCGACAAGAAATTCTCTATAAATCAATCAAAGAGCAATAATTAAAAAACGGAACAAAGACTGCTTACTGTTTTGTGCATAGCCATTTGAGTCATTGCCAGCAACATGCATAACAAATTTGGTTTAATTTGGATATACAGTGACAAATCTACGCTCTGAACAAGGAAAGCCGACGCCGACGCCACCGCCGCCGACAAATGTAATCCCTATATGTCGTCTAGACAGACGACACACAAAAAGTTCATGTTTAACCCTGAAACCATAAATCAATTAAGCGAACCAAAATGCATCTACAATTATAATATTTATGGATTCCTGTTTATAGCCCTAACGCTTTGAAAGCCTGCTGTTTTTGCTCAACGTATTTAATAATTCGTTTTATATTATTCATATAAAGTTATAAAATACGCATGACATTCCCAATGTCATACAAAACCGTAGCATTGGTTAAATATTAATTTACTATACACTTTATAATGGGTATAATTTCTTTTTGTTGAGTATATTTTTGCTTAAGTGACGAAGTAATCGTTTCAAATAACTGATGAATCCAACAAATTATCAACTTATTTAAACATTATAATTATACCACTGACTCTCTTCACGGAGTTTGCGAACATACGCTATGAACACGCGTTTTAGTAAATATGCGTACGAAAAGTAAGAATCAATCCCAAAACGTGTCATATAATCCGGCCCGATACGAAATTTGTTTTATTTTACGATACCTCATTGTTGTTTCCAATGAAGGCACATACGTGATTAAAGGTGACTTATTTGAAAGATGAGGAATGTCAATTACTATGTTAGGCTAAAATCGCGTCAACGTTCCTAATTACAAAATCGACACAAACGTTTGAGGCATCGGGCTATTATAGTAGCACAGTCACTGGCTAAACATTTCCATCTGTATCAAAGCCAACATTAACAGCTTAGTTGAATTTAAGTTATGTATCACTAATTGATGCCCTAGTGCATTAAACTGATGAAAGGGAAAGCCCCCAGGAAGCATAGTCTGTACGAGAAATCAGCAGCCTCGGTTTTATTGAAGCCGTTCATCAGTAACCATATTTTTAGACATTGCAACGTAGATGCAATGACTTTGCCGCTTTTGTAAAACTTAACAATGATAAACAAACGAATTTTATATTTAAAAATATCCTTGATCAACTTAAGTTTGTTACACATATTCGATATTTACCTGTTCTCCGATTTCCTCCTTATCAATGTTTTCTTCTTTTTCATCTCCTAAAGCCACATCTTGTCCTAGCGCCTATAAAAGTCATCAATCAAACGTTAAAACAAATTATTGTTATACATGTATGCCACATTTGCATATGTATATATAGTTACAGTTAATGTTTTCTCACAGAAAGGGGAGTACGATTACCCGATTGAACGTGTTTACATAGAACACCGAAAGTCAAGTATTGTACTTCCGTAATCTGTATTCTCGATTTGTTCACCCAAATATATTTATACAGTTTTTCTATCATACATTAAAATATATGCACACTATTGGTCCGACATAACATTCCATTTTAGGTGAAAGCACTGTAATGGATTCACAAATTGCAGCTATGTGCAAGTTTAAAAAAAACGTGATTTTATTGAAATATATACCATTTAGAGACAATGTACCAAACCGCTTTTCACACCAAGGTTACTTGCTCTTTAAAAAAGAATGGCTGTGGTTGTAAAGTATATATCACATTTAAATAAAGAAAAGCTTGTTTATGTTTTGATAAAAAAACACAAATGTGTATCTCTCGAAGTCCATTACAGCGCTATAACACTGACATTAATTCTAGATGAAATAGCAACTGTGCCAGCCATTCAAACATGTCTTTGCATATTATACATGTCAAAGTTGAACATACTCGAGTGTTTAATATGCCATCGATTTCATATTTTGGCACAATGACCTTGTCCTTCATCAGACTAAAACCGACCACAACCCAAAGATCTGACTATATACCAGGCAAACTATATTTCAATTAAAAAACCAACTCAGGTTATTGATCGCACTTTGTTTATTTCTATTTCATCAATAACGACATTGGGTTTTAGTTATACGCAATACCAACCTATCATATTTATTAGCTTTGTATAAAGAAAGGTTTTGTGATTATATATTTAAAAATAGCTCATGCATTGATCGTACCTAGCTTTTATTACAGAATGTTAAGAACGAGTCTGGACATTTTTAATTTCATATACTATAACACATAATAATTACACATGTGATGAACTTGTCAACAAGCGATTTGTTTCGCAGTACTTTTCGCGTCAGTATAGTATTGTTCTTTAAGCAAATAACATTTAACATGTCCCTGAGAGTAAAAAGATTTTCCCGTACGTTTCCTATATTTACCTGCTCGCTAAATTCACCCTTATATCTGTTTTCTTCTGTTTCATCACCTAAGCTACCATCGTGTTCGTGAGCCTACAATACATCATCAATTAACGGTTACAATTTATACATAGTAAAAATGTGTTTACAAACCACATTTTAAATATGCCTTCATTAAGAAATGTACGGTTTCGCTAACTAAACCAGAAGTTATGTATAAACAAGTTTATGGAAATGTTAAGAAATAAAATTATAAAAACCAAGTTAACGCCCGCCGTATTTAAATAATAACACATTTGAACATAATTTGTATCAAAACCATTTTATGTATTAAACTGATGAAAGGGAAAGCCCATTTAAACCGTCCATTTTGATTACAAGTTATTTATGTACATGAATAGGCATAAAACGAATGAAGTTCAATATAAAACGTTCAACGCCTGTGCCCAAAAAACTTAAAAAGTATTCAAATGGAAATGACATTTGAAATTACCAGAGTCGCAGTTGAGACACACACGAGTACAATTTTGTCGTATTGTGTATAACCATATTAGATGTTACTTTGAGAAAGATTTAATAAAATTTACTCAATAAAGTGTTTAATTGTATGTATCGATGACATCATATTCAGATTAGTCGTTGTAAAACTGTAACTGTTTTAATGTGGGAAAAAGACTTTAATCGATAAACGCAACATTTTTTTCAAATTTCAATCAAACAATTATTTGCCAAATAACGGCCTGTCTACAGAATTGTGTGATTTTCAAACATCTTTGCATTTGCTGATGAGCATATGAAAATAACAAACTGTTCTTTTACACTACCATCAGGGCTGCATTAGCTGTATAAACTACCCTTCGAAAAAAACTTCGCCGCGAAATTCATTGGGTCATCGTCCGGTTGTTGTTGCGTGTTTGATGTGTGAAATATTCTTTAAACATGTTGTAGACGATAATCACGTCTGCCATTACACTCAATAATTAAGGACTGCATTATCGCGAAAAACATAATAATTTACACCTTCGTCAAATTTCGCGACCATGACAACAATAAATCAAAATGGCGGACAACACCAGGCAGTTTATAAAAATGATTTTCATTTTGTTTATTCTTCAAAAACATTTAAATGTTAATTTATGGGATTCAAGTAGTATTAGAAGAATTATTGAATCGAGGACGATATCTCGATTGCGTTTTGTTTTCCTGATTTTCGGGACGATTTGCTGTAACATAAAAGAAGCTTCCATAGCGACGAGACGAAATAGCAAGATAAACCAACGAATTGATTATAAAAAGAACGGAAAATAATCGGCTTTAAATATCAAAATGTCAAAATACGGGTTTTACCATTGAAATGGTAGGATAAATAGAATACTAGGGTGAGTGTTCAATACAGCTCAAGCTTATCCTGCTCGGCCCGAAAATCTAAAATTACTCAGAAAGCCTCGTGATTTTAGATTTTCTCAGCCTCGCAGTATACACTTGAGCTCTATTCAACACTTACCTTGTATTCTCTATATATTTTACTGTAATCAACTGTTTAAATATGCAACAACAATGACCAATTAAAGGGTTGAATGTTGATAGGTATCACTATTCTTGAGGTAAGCGGCGCAACTCGTATTGGATTAACATTGGTACTGTATTGTTTTTTCTTTCGAAATTAATGTGATTTAAATCAATTAAACTAAAATGCATCCAGTTTGTCCCAGCAAGCGTGGAATATTACGGTAATAAACAATGCCATGGAGTTCCAATGTGTAGGAACTAAATCACGAACTGTAAGTATCCTCTATAAAAGAGTTGGTGCAGTGTTGACTTTTTTCTTAAACACAAGCCTTAATGTAACATATTGACACTAAACAAAAGTTAACAGTGCATATATCTTGCGTCAGTAGATTTCATCTAGGATATGCTTGTAATAATTCACTGTTGAGTTTTGGAGATTTCCTAATGCTCACGTTTTACTGCAGTAGTTAAACAATGAATCGAAGCTAACAGTGTACACATCCCATATAAGTATACTTTATCTAGTACATATATGAATTGAGTCTAAAATTACGGTGCTAAGTCAAACTAACATCACACTAACAATTATATTGATCAAAAATAAGTTCTCAAATATGTGTTTGTTTGTTTTTCGGTCAATGCACATCTCTCAGCTTACATGTTTGTTTTTATTCTTCTTATGTTAAAACGTCACATCTTTATAACTTTCTTCAAATCAAATTTATTTGGTATACACAAATAATAAGTTAAACTACTAATCATTTTAAAATAAGTTGGCGCAAAATATATTGCACAGATAATACAATTATCAATCTAACAAACATCTGACAAAACTACTTTTACAATTTACTATTCACAAAACATGAATGTATTTTCTTTGTGACTTTCATTGAGATTGGCTTGCAATATGTTCCATTGGTCAATTAAAAATGTAACACCTGAGTTAAAAGGCAACCATAATCAGCTACGTCGAAGAACATGGTAAATTGGGTCACGGTGCAAAACACTTTATTAAACATTGCAAGCGATGTAGCAATTTTTATCCCCCGTTTGTCAATCTTATCAGTGATGAAGCAACGTGTTAAGTGTCTAAAAGATATGTATATGACATTTACCTGATCACTATTTCCATCCTCAATTCTGGTTTCCTTTGTTGCATTTCTAAATCCCTCATCTTGATCTTGCACCTAAACATTATTTTAAATCAAGAGGTAAAAGAAATTCTTTAATAGAAACAATATCAGTTTTTGTCATTTCGTTTATTGCGTCGGTATAGTGTTGATCGATCAACAAATATCCATCAGTATTTGTTATATATTGTTTTTTTTTTCAAATTACTTAGACTGGTTCTGTAATATTATGTTTTATAATAGCCAATACGTTTAATTAAATATATGATGTACCTGCGCTATATCTTCCACGTCATTACTGTCTTCTTCTTTTACAATCCTGTGACTCAAAACGAGATTTGAAGCCTGAAAATACAGTGTACGCATTTATAAATAATTTTCATAATGAACTACAAGAAAACCTGGAACAAGCAAATCAATATAAACAGACATAATATAGGGATGAATTGAACAGGGTTAAATAATATGGTGCCTTATCAAACGTACTACAGCTGATGTTTTGTGCTTGTGTGTCGGCTTTAAAATGTCGCCCCGTACTACATACTTGTCGTTATATTTGTCTGGTCCTCTGGGATCATATATTGTGTGTTGTCTAGAGAGCTACATTGGTGTATCATTTTTATTACCCTTGATGAACAACTTCAATAAAACCGAGACTTCTATTATCACCGCGCAGGCTATGCTTCCCGAGGGCCTTCCATTTTTGCTCAGATTAAATAACAATCTCACAACCACTTCTATTGATCGAACATTTATTGTTAAAAACGTGTTTGTTTTTTCTTTGGTTTATAAAGAAACATCTTTATTTCCTGCTTCAAACGAAACGACTTTGTTAATACACAAACACAAATTCACCACGAACCATTTTAAAACACATCGGCACAAAATCTGTAAAAATGGAAGTAAAAGCAATAGTGCACGGATAATGGCAGTCTTCATTCTGAAAACATCTAAAAATCTAACAAAAAGTCTGTTAATGTCATCCTATTCAAAAAAAGTTAAAAAAGGTCACGGTACAAAACACATTATAAAACATCGCAAGCGTTACATCAATAGTTAAGCCGTCTTTTGTATATCTCATCAAAATTGAACCTACGTGTTAATGTTCAAACATGGCCCAGGATTAGTAAAACGTCTAAGAGATATGTACTCCACACTTACCTGATCACTATTTCCATCCTCACTACTGGTTTCTTCTGTTGCCTTTCTAAATCCCTCATCATGACCTTGCGCCTATAAAACATTTTAAACCATTGGTTTCACATGCCCATTTCTTTGTCTTTTAGTGGCAACATATAAAGAGTTAAAGGCTATTGTGCGTTTTTCTGGTTTAGTTTCACAAACTATTGACGTAAAGCGCAGTGTAAGGCAAGGTAGGACTTGTCGACGTTTTTGTATTTAGTTTACATAAATGACCTTCTAGATGACATAGAAAGCAGTGGCTATGGGTCAAAGGTCATGTCAGTCTGCACTGGTAATCCGGCATTCGCTGACGACATTTCACTTCTCGCTCTTATCCCCTTTCATCTGCAACACTTGGTTGATATAGTGCACACGTTGTGTCTCCACTGGAAGGTGTCTGTTAATGTTGACAAGTCAAGTATCCCAGTATTCACTAAGAGACGTGCACAGCCGTCTGCTTATATACGGTATGGTGATCAGGTTATCAAACAGACCGCCTCATTTGTTCACCTCGGTATATCTAACTGTTTTAATACCAAAATTAAGGAACGAATTTCCTGTCGATTGCAAAAAGCAAAGAATGCTTTTTTTTCTATGGCGTCACAAGGTGTTTATGCGCAGGGAATAAACCCGCTGCTCTCAGCTGACCTCTATTCCAAAGTCGTTGTTCCTATTGCTCTATATGGCTCGGAATTGCGGTCTAATATGACTGCTACTGAACTGAATACAATTTCACGCTTCCAGCATTATGCCGTTAAACGCATCCAAGGGTTACCAACCTCAACTTGCTTTGACATGGCGGAGTCTATGCTCCGACTGAACCGACTACCCTCCCAAATTGAATCACGTAAGCTTATGTTCCTACATAAAATCATATCCCTGGCATCGAATTCAGTAACAAGAAATATTTTTATGAGAAAACTTATTTTGTTTATTAACAATAACTCACTCGTTTCCATGGGATTTATCCCTGATATTTGTAATATCTTGTGCAAATATAACTTGCTGTCAATTGTTAATAATATTCTGGTTCCCGACCCACATATACCCAGTAAAATGAAAGGAAAAGAACTGTAAAAATTGCAATTTCTGAGCGCAAATCTCATAATTTGGACCATAGAATGTCACTAGATCTGGACTTTACATTCTTCAGGATTCTTCACCCGTGCATTCTTCACCTAGCCCCATCGATTGTCTACCAGGTATGCAATCGCAGCTTCTGTCGGAACATGATGTGTGTTGTCGCGTGCCTATGGGTCAGACCAGTGTCTCTGGACAACATAATGTGTGATATGTGCGGTGTCATATACCAGGAACAACTTGTGCACTACCTGTGAGTGTGAGAAGACACAAACTCAGACTACATTTCATTAACTCTCTGCCCAGCATACTCCTTCCAGATGAAATGGACACATTGTTAAGTCACGACAGTGTCGCGTTGACGCTCAGACTTCTTGGTGCTCCACTTGATCCAATTCTGGACCATACTACCGAACTACAGTTCTTGCACAGTAGTTATACTCATATTGTGCAATGCTTGAAAGTAATATTTGAGTAGACTCTTACTATTTTGTCACTACCATTATTTTATGCTCGATTAACATCTTGTTAAAACTAGCCCATATGTAACTACTGTACGTTACATACTTGCCTTTGCTTCTGTTCAATTTACATAATTGTACTTCTTATGTTAATACTTTGATGTTGTGAATATTTTGCATCATTATATTGTGTACATATATTGTTCCAAAAATCCTCTTCTCAGAGGGAAATAAAGCATTGAATGAATTCTTAAGATTTAACATTTTCAGGACGTCATTGAAACTTAAAAATGATTATTTTGACGTCATTTTCTTTCCATGTTATTTTGACGTCACGTTCGAATTTCACAACAGTGTGCTTATACAAATGTTGATATCTTAACAGCCAGACAAGATAGCTGCATAACAATTTCAGCATTTGCACAGCACCGCCTGATGTACAGGATGTATGTAAAACTGAAAGACATATTTTTGTCATTTATGCAGGTTTTCTCATGACTGGGCACATATGGTTGGCCCTTAACGTGATATTGAGACATCCGGATACATTGTATTAAGGATTCTTAGTGACTAGCCAAAAACTAATTTCCCCTCTGAGTCAAAGCCATAATAAACAGCTTCGCTTGATATAAGTAATGTAAAGAGGTCAGAGTGCAAGACATATTGTAAGACATTGCAAACGTCATCTAAATGGTTTTGTGCGTTTGTATAACAAAGACAACCGAACGTTCTAATATTAAAACATGTCCCTGAGTTAGTATTCTACTCAACTTTAGTTTGTTACACATATTCGATATTTACCTGGTCTCTTATTTCCTCTTTATCAATGTTTTCTTCTTTTTCATCTCCTAGAGCAACATCCTGTTCTAGCGCCTTTAAAATTCATCAATCAAACGTTAAAACAAATTATTATTATACATGATATAAACTTGTCAATAAGTGATCTTGTTTTCAGTATTCTATGCGTCATTAAAGTGTTGATCTGCAAGCAAACACATCATATTCATCAGTAAAATCACGACCTCATTTAGCTTGTTTTAATCCGTTTACTTAATAATAACCAAAACGATTTAAAAAGCTCCTCTTTGCTCTATCTGAACCATGTCTTCTACAGTTATACTTTCTTCATTCTGTACATGAATGTGACTCAAATCGAGATTCGAATCCTGCAGATAAATGGTAAACAATTATAATTGCATATTTAACAACCAGTAAATGTAAATGAATATATCTTTAATCAATAATGCGCTCAATGTAAATGTGTATGTCTTTACGATTTTCTGCTTCTTTGATCCTGAAAAGGATTATTTACATTAAAGAGACGTTCGCACCAAGAATGACGCCATATCGCTTGCACACTGCTATGTGCACCTTTCAATGCGTTAAGAGATTGCTTTGTTATATGTCTAATATCATCAAGTATGTCTGTTACCCTACATATTCAACGTCCTTGCAGCGTCCTTACGTTCATGGCAATAGACCAAGTTAAGCTACGCTACTGCAGCAAAATCACGGCTCTCGTGAGTTTAAGTGGTTTTATAACTGGTGCAAAACAGTTTTCGATAATTATACATATGCACATATTAATGCAAATCTTCCAACCTGAATTAAAATAAAGTCGTTCATATTTTATCTTGAAACTTTAGCCGCGCAGTAAAATGCGCTTACTTTACGAACACCAAGGCAATTGTTGTTGAGAAATGCCATAATACTATAACTAAGTGTTATCAACAGACTTAGGCAAAAAACGCAAAAAGTTAACAAATGATATTTTTACTTAAGGTTTGCTTATACAGTTGCACATGTACGAATAATTACAGTTAATAATATCTTACAGAAAACGGGAGGACGATTAGCCGATTGAACGTGTTTAAATAGAACACCGAGAGTCTAAGTATTGTACTTCCGTAATCTGTCTTATCGATTTGTTCATCCAAGTATATTTATACATTTTTGCAACCCTACATTAAAAGATATGCAAACTATTGGTCCGACGTATCTTTCCATTTAAAGAAATAACACTGTCATGGATTCACTAATTTGCAGCTTAGTGGAAGTTTAAAAACAAAAAATACATTTAGAGACAATGCACTACGCCGCTTTTCACATTGTTGACTTTTTTGATTTCATAAAAACGATCTTTTTCATTCTATTCATATCAAAGTCCGGAACAGCACTATTACCTTAAGGCACAATGACCTTAATTCTATGAGAAATAGCAACTGCGCAAGCCATTCAAACATTTCTGTGCATATTTTACATGTCAACAGTGAACCTTCTCGAATTTTTAATATACCAAGGATAATATTTTTGGCACAATGGCCTTGGTCTTGATCAGACTTAAGGTGGTGATACATGTTGAAATGCCCAAAGCAGCCCCCAAAAAGTCCATTTGTCATTTTCAACTAGAAATGTGTCCATAGGACACGGATGCCCCCGCTAAATGTGCTATCACTTTAAAAAAGGCCCATAACTCCGTCAAAAATCAGTGGGTTGTAACC
>Ga0224511_10000823_pt1 | contig 16637 bp, 13 predicted proteins | sample SF_May12_sed_USG_2_FD_169988 | JGI IMG/M metagenome (GOLD analysis project Ga0224511, IMG submission 169988) | Sediment microbial communities from San Francisco Bay, California, United States - SF_May12_sed_USGS_8_1 | ecosystem: Environmental > Aquatic > Marine > Sediment | place: USA...
TAACAAGGAATCCTTTGTGCAAGTTTTCCCTAGCTGCTTTCATCTTCAGAGTTAGGCACAGTTGTTGCGTCTTGAGATATGCAAATCCATTGAAAAAACTTTGTTGTCCAGCAATGCCTCAATACGTACCTTAAATTAGCGATGACACTGATTTTCATGATCATTATTTTCTCCCATTGTGTTTATAGTGTGTCAACAACCTAGCCATCACAACAAGGAAGATAGTAAAAGGGAATCACAGTAAGAAAACATCTGCCTTCGTCAAGGTAAGACTCTGATGATGAACTGGTGCTTATATCATATCGCTTCATATGAATGGCTTGCATTCACGATAGTCTATGGCTCGTCTCTAGAGTTGGTACTATATGGGTCGGCCTCATTTATTTAATCTTGTGATCCGAATCCAATTAGAGAGAAAGCACAAAGTAACGCACAAACTTGGAATCAAACTGAGGTCACCTTGCCCAAAACCTAGTGGGATGCACACTAACCTGACTGACTAGTTCATGTCCTTGGGTACATCGAGGACCTTGAACCAGATGAGCATGTCATGTTTAGAAATGGGAGATAAGGGTTAAAAATGATAGTACCCACCACCTTTTTGAATTTTTTAAAATTTCCCCTGTGGATCCCCTCAGGCCCTAACTAATGGTTCTCACCCAGAATCTTGGCTTACAGGCCAATAATGATTAGCTATTATTTGAACTGAAAAATATCACGCACACTAAAAGAAAACTCTGTGTATGTATGGTATGACCAACATAATTAAGCGGTTCAAGTCAGCCAGGTTACCTGGCTCTTCGAGCAGGGTAGTGGGGCGAGCCAAACAGTATAAGAGCCAGGGTCAAGCTGGCACGGTTCTTAGATGGTACGCTCGAGACATGATTTGATCTTTTGTACCGGAACTTTACTTAGGGGTCGTCATGAGTGGACAATTACAGTTTATAAAAATGACAAGTTTTTACATAATTTATCACTAAATAATGACACAGTCAGTCACGATAGCTCCGTGGGATAGCTCACTGTCTGTCCTCCCCGTAGCCCGGGTTCAATTCCCAGCCACGGCGGAGTATTTCAAGGGATTTTTCCCTGGCTCAATCTCCCCTCAAAGGCACCACACAACCTGTGGACAGCGAAGAGGAAGGCCGAAGTTCAACTATGGACAGGCGATGGCTGATAGAACAAAAAATGACACAGAATAAACCCTATCTTTTCTACTGCTTCACTCACCCCACTACCCCGCTTACCCGAAGAGCCAGATCACCTGGCCAGTTTCAAGTGATCTTCATTGCTAGAGTTATTATCCCCTACGTGCTAGATGGGTTAGGTAAGACTACTGTTTTTCTTACAGGCGTGTGCTGCTTACTGTTTTATCACCATTCCATCACTGGATAATACCTTCACACAGCTCAACTTGTATCTTCTATCCCTGCAAGTGGCATTACTCAACGGGTGTCTGTCTCAAGGTACGATTCTCAGTGCAGAAAGCAATATGTCACTCGGCATTAAGCATACTATTCCTCCCCCAGTGCATGTGCGTGTTGTACGAAGTGATATAGCCGCCTGTTCTGGGGCGTGGAGCTTTCCGTTATAATAAAACTCAACAGTGTATCTCCCAAAATAAACCCATTACACCGTCCTTGTTTTACCTGGTTTTATATAGATCGTTTACTCAACTACAACAAAGTTACTTTGAGTGGATGCAACTAGTTGAACAACTCTCAGTTATTTGCATTCAATCTCAACCGCAACAGTTCGCACAACCAACAATCAGCAGTCATGTGGTGGACTCCTCAGACCCATTTACGGTCACCATCTTGTAATATGAGACATCTTGCAATGTTGTGCAACCTTAGTGCATCAAGCAAGATCGGTAGAGGCTGTAGAAGCTGGGCCAGATGTACCCAGTCGAGCTAGGGTGTACACACCCCAACAATCCTAGTAATCCATCTCAGTGTAATGAAATCATCGCCGATGACATTTTCATACTTATAACAACACTGCCCGAACCATAGAGTAATCCTCCCTAACTCGTTGGTCCTGACAGACATTGTTTTGTGATTGCAGCTGATGCATTATGTAAAGCAGGCATAGCAGCTATATTGGAAACGCCACCCACCATGACATTAGAAGGAAAACCAAAGTCCAGTGAGGGATTCGTAGTTCAGTTCATCAACAATTACTTGTCAACCCTACTTGTCATACCGGTATGCCTTAAGCTACTAGACCACCGAGACCCCTCATAGAGTTATCCCTCCCCCTGGGGATAACTTATCGGGCTCAAGGATTCAGATCAATTGACCACCATCCATACTTCATACATCTTACCACTAGCTTACATGCTTTGGTGTACTAGCTCAGTGAAATCTGTTACTGACCAGATGCTATATTGTGGCGTTTTTTTTGGGGGGGAGAAATCTGGCCTCTATGGCAACGTTGTGGTTGAAATGGCACCCCATGTACTGTTACTAGCCGCAGGTTCTGGAGCAGGTTGGCTGACCTCTGCCTCAAAGCTTATACCATTCCATGACATTGTCTTTACTACTTATCATCTGACTGGGCCCAACTGACGGATGCCAATTCACTCATGAGTTTACACCGGGTCCTTAGAGGTTCCAAATGCCCATTTTGCCAGAAAATCTATAGTTCAATGGCTATTCACAATGCATGTATTACAGGATAATCCTGATCAAGGCGTGCTGGTGCTTATAAAGGGCCTAGTGAATGTGATTAAAGTTTACAAGTTTGACACGGAGGAGACAAGACACAAAGTGTACCTAAATGCACTGGTTACGCTATCAGCCATGTCACAAGACAAATACCTGTACAGGGTAGAAAAAGGTAACGGTCTTACAGGCATGGTGAATAGAACCGAGACCCTTACTTTCTTGCTCATTGGGTGATAAATATCGGATTCCATTGCCGTATTGTGTAGACATGCGCACAAAACAATGTTTTGTAGAAACATCCTTTTCATTTGCAAACCTTCGACTTGGTCTACAGCGGTGATGACCATTGCTCAATTCAAAGTGTAAATGAATGTCAAGCCTAGCCCTCCGTTTACTGTAGTTTTATTGAAATGAACAATTTTGACAGTCTGCTATATAAATGCGCCGTCTGCTATTTGACTGTGCTGCCTTCTTCTGACTTTGGTATCTTGATTAATAGCACAGGTACCCGAACTAGCATTGTGGTTCACGCGGTTGTTCGTTGGAAGTCTATGGGCTTGTGGTCATACAAGCCTAGCCAACCGCACCAATCTATCAGCTAGAAACCACACAAATGCCAAGTGTGGAATAATTACACCTCATAGTATTGCTAAAAATGTCATCAATCTGAGAACTGGGGGCCTGCGGAACAAAAAACTAGTTCTTAGTAGAGAAGTCAGCTTCAATTAAAACACCATCCATGTGATTTCTGTAAGAGGCAATTGATGACCTCTGCTTGTTCATCTTGCAGTGGAATCAAATGACACACTGTACGGGCATGACAAAAAGTTCTTGGCTGAAGTGGAAAAGCTGTGCTCAGTGGTTATAGAAGAAATCTTTACCTACCTCAAGGGCTTAGCGGATGGCTTTGAGGTGAGTGGTCAATTGCCCCTGGGAGTAGTTACCCACAGTATCAGTGCGGCCCTATAATGACGCTTGTCCAATTTTTCCCTGTAGAATTTGAAGAAACAATCGACTGCTGCGCTGCTGACGCTCGATAACCTCGTGACCCACGCTGATTTATCAGATCAAGGCGTGTTTCAGCTGGCTACCAAATTATGGAGTCTGTCGCAGAAGCATGGTTACTCGGACACTAGACTATCGGTAAATAAGACTTTCAACAGATTGATGATGACATGCCTGTCCTGTCTCCATATGGATAATGTGATGTCTAATACTGACTTTTCAACGCATGATCAAAACTTGTTTTTCTTGCAGGCGATGATGTTAACCTCATTCAAGAAGCGTTCAGAAGACGATACAAACTTGGCAAGATTTGTCACCAAAATCTCTGGATGAGTTTTATTGTCTACCACATGATTGGCTTGGACAGCCTTTGGTGCTAAAGTCTTTCTTTGTATACATGCAGATTATCAAAATACAACTGTGTGGGCCATGGCACTATATCTATGGAACAAACAGTAAAATTTGACACTTTCTTCTAAACACAGAAAAATACTATCTTCCTATTGGGGAATATCATGCTAGTGTACTTAGGTTTAAAATGAACTAATGAGGTTACTGAGAGGACGAGTCCAGTAGTAACACAGATTGAGCCGTTCGTCACACACCATGATGAATTACATCAGAAGAGAGTATCTAGGCAGCAGATAGGGTCAATGGAGTAGCTGTACCAGAATAGCTAGGAGACCAGCTGACAGCAGTACAGAAAGCGCCGACCTAGACTCTACAGCTCCATTACACTTGTCTTCGACGCAGTCACAGATTTCCAACTGAAAACACAGACAGTGATGAACCACTTCTAGTTCTACCGTGGGTATCGCTGGCTCCAAACATACCCACGTAATCAATCAGTGTGTAAGTTATAAGCCTGCGTTCTAACTAAACCAGCTTACCTGTACACCAGTTGTACCAGTGCTGAAGATGCAACCAGATTTTACTTTCTTTTCGACAAGAATTGGCTCCAGTTCATCACCACATCCTCGCCAAATCCTGTCAATGTCCTTGCCAACTGCAAAATTACCAACACATTACACTATACAATGAAACACAGTGGCTTTAATCGGCAATCAATCAACACATCTAAACTAATCCTCTAAACAACTGCTAGCAGCAAAATCAATGTATCTGTCGGGTCATTCTAGCACAAGGCTCTAATGAATATTCGTGCTTGCAAAAGGAGTATTGCTATAGAGAGATATTACTCACTGCAACACGCGCGAATCAGTCGGAAAAGCGTAAATCAGTCAGAACAGAGAGCAAAGCTGATAAATTGATTAGGTATTAGAGTTAGTGAAAGGGTAAGCTGACCGAACTAATTCAATGGATTACTTGTGTAAAACGTTAGCCTTTCTCTTTCACTTAAGCCTCGCTATTTTTGAAACAATAATATTACAAAAATCAGTGACTGAACAAACAAGATCCGTCCGGGTTCTGCGCTCGTAGCTTACCCTTTTGAATGTACTTGCGACAGACAGTTCCTTCACAAGTTTGAACTTCTGCTTCTATTGTTTTGTTCCACTCGTCTTTACACATTTTTCCGTCATCCTCTTTGCCCGGCGTGAAGGTGTTGCAAAGGAAACATGTCAACTTCTTTGCCTCTTCACCCTCGGCTGCAAAACATAGACAAAAAGTAACACACTGTCCCTTAGACAACACAGCCATCAACAAGAGCTTTAGAAAAGGTGACCAAAAAAGTCAATGAAGCAAGGCTTGCACCATCATGCCTTGACTTTGAGGAAAGATATATAATAATGGAGCACTCTAAACAAACCTCAAAATGCAGTAGCATTGGCTGTGCCAATAAAGTAGAGGTCAAACAATGACAGGGTCAAATGGCCAGGCTGACCCAAATTCATGTAGGTCATTAGTTTAAAGCAGTGCGCAGATGGTTGTAAAAGAAAGCACCACCATCACCCAACCAATACATAGAGCAGGATGACAGAAATGGCCAGTTTGGCAGAGCAAGGGACAGACTGACATGCAACGCGTTGGGATAACATTCAACAAATGTTAAGATATGGGCTAGAAAGGTTTTAGTAGTCGAGCAATGCCCGACCAAACTCACTATTATCCGCTTCTGACGGAGACGCCGCCGCAGTTGTTACTTCAACTGTGGCAGTCTCATTATCGCCCTGACCTAGAGTAATCAAAATGCCAGCGGAATTATGGCTGTGACGATGCAGTTGGCCAGGAAAACAGTCACCACACTCATTGCCTCATGCCCTCACAAGTCTTATCCCTTGCAAGGACAAGAGAAATAGTCAAAGAGCGTTTTCCTGATCACACACCGAGAGATTCTCAGACTCACTTCTTATGCAGTGGTGCGCTGGGTCAATAAATCACATGGGTAGTGCACCTTGGGGTTTAGAGACAACCAAGTTTCTATTAAAATCCGTAGCATTACAAATTATATGACGCATAAGGATGGATAGCTACTTTATCAGACCAGGTTTATTTTGTAACCTCATCAAGACTGAATGATTGATAGGCAAGCGCTTGAAAATGGGAATAACCTCTTATTCTAGGCCACTGCACAAGTTTACATCTGATCTAGCAACCTTTTGCAGCGAGTTACTCAGTTACTGCATAGCCATAAGCCAAGGAAGGAGGCAGGAGAGGATCATTCATCCGCCCTTCCACTAGTTCATCAGCATTGGCTGCCTTTCATATATCAGTTCATAAAGGTCACGATTAGCTTAAGACTAAACTAGTAATACAAAGAGTATTGCAGGACACGGTTAGATTAAATTTGAGCCTAAGCTTTCATTTGTTTCCCCGGTGACTAGTCGCACTCACTGCCAGGAGTTTCCACTTTCTGTTGCGACACCACGGGCGGTACTCGGCAAGAAATAGTAATACTGACAGTGACAGCACCTGGGCTTAGACCAAGTGGCTGCTTTGTTGGAGGCAATACTCGCACGAGATGATCAAGGGGTTATTGCAAAAGGCGCTAAACTTACCGGCAACATATCCAACTACCAAAACCAGAGCGAGAGCGAAGAGAGTTTGCGAAGACGCCATTCTGGAACAGGTGCTCGGCGAGTAGTAACGGCGTGAGATGCCGGCAAACAGGTACCTATAAAAATAGAATGAGGTTCATTATTTTAAATCACTAATATGTCAAAAGTCTTCAACCAGATTATGTAAAGTTGAGATTCATTACAAATAATTTTGTTTAAATACCTAAATAATGGCGAGTGAATAAAAACTAAAGTTACACGATAGATACCACTCTTGAACGCGCACCCACAAAATCAATACCCTGGATAGAAGTATTCATGTGTGTCGGAGAACACAACTACCAAGCTAGGTTCTCAATCGATCTCGTTCTTGGGGCGGGTTTAGCGACAGACTCAACAAAATTCATCAATTAATATTATTAATACTTTCAAAGATTCATCAGCTATTGATTGATTTATTCATCGATTTCACACTCACTACCCTACCATTGAGCCATTCTGATGTACTGTGTTGGGGGGGGGTGTCAAGGAATTTGATCCCTGGTTAACAAGGAGACTTTGTTGGCGATCAAGAGCAAATTAAGGTCAGATGCCCTTTCTGTCCACCATTGACTTGTCTGGGATTTGAACCCACAATTCACTGCGAGTTAATCGTGTGTTCTAACCATTAAGCCAGGACTGCTCCCTATCTTTCACACACACGCGCACGCACGCGCACACTCACACACACTATACTACTGAAAGCCTAAACCGTTCCTCATATTCTACCCGCTATTCTTAATGTGAAATCCTCCTAAAAATTCTGTATTACAAATTACAATCAATGACTATCATTGTTTTTTGACAAGTGACAAAAAAACGAGATCGTTCAACGACGCCTGACTTTCCTTCCGGCAGGTCACTCAAATTTGCTCTACCAGAAAATTATTTCACGCCCGGCCACATGTTATAACTATTTGTCCCCTCTTTGTTTATGGTAGCCGTAGAGAGTGTGCTGGAAGAAGCTAGATGCTTGCTGACTCAGGCGGTTGTGTGGGACGCTGAATGTTCAACCAATGAAAAAGATTGAAATCTATCTTCTCGGATATCCTGACACACCATATGCGGATTTTGTTACCTTCATAGTGCATTTATTTTTATTGTGTCAGTGTGAAGTCTATATCTGGCCATTGCATTACTATAAGTTAGTTTTGTATTCTGTTGATCTTGGGTCAAAACAAGCTGTTACTGGAGTAATTTGGCCAACAATCAATTTGATGTAATGTGATACAATGTAATATGATACACTACAATACACTATGATATGATTCGATATGATTTAATATGCTAGACAGATAGGTTTTGAAATTTCTGTTCAGTAGTTTAACCAAGATTATGCAGTTTGAATTTGGTTTGCTGGAATCAGCACTATCTGTACTGTTTCCTGAACTACAATTATGTTTTCCAGCTTTCGTTCTATGGACTCTGTATTTCCTGCAAACAATCGTTTATTTGTTTTTTTTGCAGGTTTTCATATTTCTCTGCAAAATCATTTCAGATGAAATGGCATTTCACAACCGTAAAAAAGCAACCAATAAAGAATTATTTGATATCAAATTGAGTATTAGCAGTGAATTTAAACTTGTGTGAAAGCGTGAAACAGGGACTTTGAGAGCTAACTGAAGGAAGCTGTAGTGGTGGAGGGGGGCACTCCTGCTCAAACGTACCTTGGAACTCCATCCACCAGCGTCTTCCCAGATAACTCTTCTGAATCAAATACATCAAATATCTTGTGGTCCAGCACTCAGGCAAGAGTGGACAACTCTTTATCCTAATACCGGATACATTTTATTTTCACTCACAACCATAGAAGTATGCCCACAACAAGGTAAACCAATGGCTGGCAGGATGTAACCCTCAAATATAAATCTCTAAAAGAAATGCGCAGAAGATGACAAGAAAAGGCATCAATCAATATAATAATCTTAATTATAAGAGGCATAAAACCCGAAACAAAATACATGTATTCCTATCACTAATTTGTGAGTTTATAACATTGGTTATCTAGTCAAATGAATCGGATTTATAGCTCCATGATGATTTTGTGATGGCCCTTTGGTGAAGTCTTCGATGACTAAGAGGAAAACAAACATGAAGTCATTGAGATGATGTAATGTGGCAACTAGTCACTACCTCAATCTGCCAGCATGTAATAGCGAGGGCGGCGCGACAGCGGTGAGCGACAAGCGGCACAGAGAGCGCCACCGGAGGGGTGTTTACATGGGCGGTACTGCTATCCGTGCCGCTGTCTGTGCCACTCAAATGGGCGTCAACTTTCGCCAATTCAGCGGCACAGTGCCGCTATGAGCTGACGCTGCATGCAAGAAATTCTACCGGAAAATTAGATAAGTCTGAGCTAATGAGAACCCACCGTTAGTTGAACTTAGTCAAAATCCTCCAAAATAAAATAAAAACTACGTATATTAATACGTGGATATTCTGACAATGGCATCAGTCCACCTCGGGAAACTCTGAAGCTGATTATATTAAACACACAAGGCCTGAGCAGGGCTGACATGGTGGAAATTGATTATGCCAGGGCCAACTCCACTCTTCCAGGGTATCTCCTCTCAACCAGTGTGAACCATTGTGCTGCAATACTGCACTTGTAATCCTGATAGCCTTCATAATGCTTTACACCGCATGATATTACGCATGGAAAAGGCAGTGCATTTATTTATCATGGCACTTGAAATCTTTTATTCTCGACCGAAATCTTCTCTTGGTATAGGAGCTTAGAACATATATGAGGGTCCCAGTACAACACAAATGTGTGCGAACAATCTAAGTCCAAAACTAGAGCGTACATGGCCTCACTATTGTTTTCTCTATGAGGGTACCCAACCTTGGTATATAATCTATACCAGCAGTAATACTGATTTATCAATTTGTCTCTAATTGAAGACAACACAAGCCACCCTACTTAATAATACAGTCACAGCTGACATTGGTTCACTGAATCAGCCAAGAAATTAATTAGCTCTGCTTTGAAATAATAACATTAGCAAGCCATATATAACATCAGAGTAAGAAAACCAAATACCATTCAGGTATCACTGGGCAAATAGTCAGACAGCATCTATACCCAAGGCAGCTAACTGCAGGTTACAACAGGTTCTCGGCTAACGACAAGCTACAGCAGGTTCTCCACTAACACCAAATTACAGCAGGTATTCTCCGCCAACATGGAGCAGGAGACAACCACCTGGTACTATTACTACTATTTCAATAGTCCTAATGAGACGTATCAGGACATGTACCCGGATGAGTTAGTGATGACTGTGGATCAGTTTACTGAGTTTATCATTGTCAGTATCTTCTACGGACTCGTATTTATGTTAGGAACCGCTGGAAATACTCTGGTCATATTTTGCATCGCAAAATATAAAAGAATGCAGTCTATAACAAACCAGCTGCTATTGAGTCTGGCTTGTGCTGATCTACTTCTCACCATCGTCTGTGTACCTATAAAAGTAAGTCCACCAGAATTTCTTTTTCATATCCATAAGTTATATTAGAATCCATCTATATCTGGGGCTTGGGTTTACCATTGCATCAACCGCTTCATCATAACCGGCAGGAAAGCTAAGTGATTTCAAGGCCAAACAATCCTGTGGGTCCTAAACCTAGTGATGCTGGGCTTTCACTGTGAGTATAAGCTCCTCACAAATCCTAGCTTCTACCATTCCAGAACATCAGGTCCCAGGCTTCCCAGAATCTGTTAAATAGGATGGTCTATATAGCTCTCTCATACGAAAACATACCCAGGAGCTTATATACCCAAGACAAATCTGGGTTCCTCTTCCTGTGGTCTTTGAGCAATACATTCTACATTCTTGCTTGTTCGGCATATAAAAATCCAGTGATTTTCTCAAGAGCTGAACTCACCTTTCCCTACCCGTAGCTTTTTTATCATCATTATTGTGTGAGTGAATAAATTCACCAATTCGACCTGAAGGGTTGAGTATAAACAAACAACAATTTTTTATTACTGTTTAGCATATGAGACAGCGGTTTGTTTGGACCAGGTTGTAAAAGATCCACCCATCATCATCAGGGACTGGCTAAATGCTTAGGCTATTAAAAATACAAGTCATACAGAGTATGTAAACTCTCTAGCAAAAATGAATAAAGTGTACGGACGCTTTTTCAGAAATAGACCGGCCTGGCAAAACATCTTTGCTTGAATAGAAGTGCAAAAACAAAAACATATCACTTTTCTAGCTAGTGTAGTTCAAAATGGCAAATCCGATCAATCACCCCTATCTACTTGGATGCCAAAGGCAGTTCGGACGGCCCTTTTTCATTTCATTTTTTTCAAGGGCGAACATCTGTCTTGAATGCTCGATCTGAGTCAAACTAGACACAGAATGGGGTATGGTTTTTGGACACTCGGCACTTGGCAATCCTCCAAAGTGGGATGCTTGGTGGACAGGTAGAAGCTAGGATAAATGTCAGGAGCTCATACTCACCAATGGTGGCCCACCATGATGACCTGGTTTCAAGTCCAGTACTTTTAGTTTTACCACTGAGCTATCCTGTTCTAATTTTGTATTTGCAAAGGCTAAACAGTATAGTAATGTCTGGGTCTTTTAGCACACTTGTATCACATTGTAGTTCGCGGAGTTGTTCTCATATGGCTGGTCGTTTGGAGAATTTCTCTGTAAAGCAACACATTACACACAGACCTGGTCTATGGTGACCAGTGTAATGACACTGACAGTCATCAGCATAGAGAGGTGGGTGCATAAACAAACTTATTCCTGGTTTAGATAAATAAAACAATTCTATTTATATGGGTAAAAATAAAATAGGATCATCTTGTTTTACATGGATAAGGTCACTATATGCCAATGGCTGATTTTCAGGATGATCCATTTGCCCCCATAGACTTGGTTTTCTCTGGGTGGGCTCACCGTATCTAATGTCGCGATCCGGGTCAGTAGCTCAGTGTCAATAAAAACATTCTGACATTCCAGAGACATACGTGTTGTTCCTTCACTGCAACCTAACGTGTCCCCCACTCTATGTTAATCTAAGTCACTTTAAAGTGAAACAGAACAGGCGCCACCTGACAAACAAGCATGCCGGCACCATCAAGGAGCCATACAACAAAAATGTCAGCTTTAGAAAACTCCTCTGCAGTTGAATTCCAGATCGATTACTTTTTTTTTGTCCGACTATTTCAAAGCCAGACCATGATTCATCTGACAGGAGTCTCAGCTTATATTATTTTCCTTGGATGCACCAGCCCGTATATAGACCCAGTAAAAACAACAGATAGGGGTTTATAACTATAAGTTAGTGGAAATCCTATTAGTATTAATGCTAGGCAGATGCTCTGTAAAAAGAAGCCACTTGACACTAAAGAGCTGTATGCACTCAAAAACATTGTTTCGTGAGGGCTAGCTATCGCCTCTGTGCATATATGCCTGTTGGTTGATAAGGCGACAAAGTCTTTCGCCCACTACTCTACCAATGAAAAATGTCTGGCTGTAGATGAGTGGATCCTTAATTGAAACAGATTTATTTCTTCTTTAGTCCATGCTTTCTGTAATTCGCTCGGTTTGAAATTTTACAGCCAGCCAGCTTGGTAACAACCGGTAGTTCGTCAATACACAATGAATATTCAAAAGGTCTCCTCGAATATTCAAGGCTTTGTCAACACATTTTTTTAGCCAACAGAAGGATTATCAGCGATTGTTGATGAGGGCTTAATCGAAAAACCACCACCGAGTATATATTTATGCTAGAAATTTTCCTGATGCGTTGATCCATAATGGGTTCAATGAGCTCTTCTGTTCAGGAAGGTAGCGTGAAAATCCATTTCTATAAATTTACTAGACATAAATTTGGTAAATGGCTGACCTTTTGCATTCCACCAATTCACAACAAAACTATTCCTTATTATCAATGTTTTTGTTATGGTTGTATGGTGAGCGAGCACCAATGTGATGCATTATCTTCACAAAATGAGCTGACCATTAATTTGGGACGTTTCAGAGTCCTAAACCCTAAAGAATAACCACTAATGAATTCGCTGTGCCTTTGAACTACATATGTAGGAACTCTCTAGTGACCCACAACGGATAGTTTGCCATCTGACCGATTTACTATGAATTATTATAGCAATTTGGATGGAATATTGATCTCAATGTATTAGATCAGAAATGTTGGCATATCTTTTCCTTGAGAGAATCATAGATGTATTTGCTTCCTAGCTGATCCATGGCTGACTCACACTCATTCATCATTGTGATGTATGACTGCTCGTATCAACCATTGTCGCACTGAATGAAGTTGTCGGACACAGGGAAATTGACACCTTGCAGCTGGAAGATTTTTAATTTTTATGATTAACAGTGGAAGGTGTGGCTGGGCATACGGGCTGACATGGTATAAAAAATAATTTGTTAAATGTACAATCTTCAAAATTCTGACGATCTGCTAGTTTTTTTCTTTCAAGTGTATGCAATGTGGGTGCAGTTCACACAGACAAGAGGTTTAATAACCTGGATTTACCGTAGGTACATATTCTGTGATTATTTACAACCGAGACCGTTATCTTGCCATTTCAAGCATTATTTGATTTGTTCCTCCTCTAATCTGATCGCTCCATGGGGCCATTAAATCATTACCAATATTAGGGGGAGTAATTATCCCTTATAATCAGTAAGTACGAATTTAAAGGCCATATGTTATCAGCGTAGACATAGGAAAGGGCAGATGGATTTCACACATTCTAAGCGCAGCCTATGTAATCAGTTATAACATGGCCAGAGGCAAGAGTAGAACTTTCAGTTATTTGTTCAAGGTTATAGGTATATGTTTGATTCGCCATGAGAAAATATTTCTAGGTAAATCTAGGTAAACTCAAACTCTCTATAATTAATGAAAATGATCTGGTGAGGTCCATAGACATACGCTTATTATACATTTATGGCTGACGCGTCATATCGAGGAATGAATTTTGATACCATGATAAAATCCTTAACTGGAGGCCAATTCATAGATTTTGGCTGTGTAAAGTCCTTAACGGGAGGCCAATTCATGGATTTTAGATGTGTAAATTGCTTACTATTAGAAGCAAGTTTTTCTGTTTCTTGTTGACCACCCTTAATGTATTGGTGGGGATAATCTGTTAGAATTGATTGGTAACCAGTATGAACGCATGTGTTTAATATCTTCACATTCATATATACATGAAGGTTATAAGTTATTTTCATGAAAATGTGAGTGAGATGGAGCATACAAAAGGCATAGGCAACTTCCTCCTTTAATTTTCTAAAATAAAATAACTTAACACACAACATCATTATACACATGATATGACAATTATGACCGACGTTGGCTTTTGTAGATACTACGCTATATCGCAGCCACTGAAGGCAAAATATCTGTGCACATCACATCATGCCAGAGCTGTTATTCTCAGCATATGGTTTGCCTCCTGCCTTCTCTCTCTGCCCTCTATATTTGTACAGGTAATGAGATTATTAATGTGGAATAGACAATTGATTCTTCATTATTTAGATAATTAATAGTTAACACTGCCTTGCCAGTACTTTACACTAGTTTCCATCATACTGTTGATAGCATTTATCAGAAGTGGTGGTGATTTTACTGCCAATGTGTAGTTTTCCAATCAAGCTCAGGTCATGTAGACTTGGCTTAAATTTGTCTTCAAGCATCCCTAAGGACCATCTCATCATATTTGTGCTATGAAACTCTAAAAACTCTAACCTGATTTGATGGGAGCCTGATCAGGAATATTTTCCTTTATTGATATATGTTATAGTCCTGCTTGGAGCTCCATCTTTTTGTAATAGAGTTCTAGCCCGTGGTCTCAAAAGTTTCACAGGTTGATTGAGTTGAATCTGTGGTTACTAAAATGCACACAATGAAGAAGCTTTGTGCAACCGACTTAATGCGTATGTGCCATTCAATGTTGTTGATCAGCATACAGTTTGGAAGGTCTACAGTCTTTCTATCTAAATTTCCGTCAAATCTCAAAAATATTTGTCCACAATATAATAGGCCGCAGCCTCTCATGTGGTGATGGATTGAATATCAGTACACTAAACGGCCAGAGTAGATCAATCCGTAAAAAACATGGAATTACAATCTAGAGACTGTGAGCTCGCTTCCTAGTGCTGGTGGGTTTTCCTTTGGCTTTTAGCAAGACTCTAACTGCAAGCGCTGGCGTGGGTCCAAACGGTATAAATAATGAGGGACCCTTCCATGGGATAAGGATCAAAATCATTCCTTGATAGTTTGAACTCTACCACTGCCTTCTCAAGAAGACTACATAGGTTTTGTCACAGGTGATGTATAAACAAATGGTTCAGGTTGACCGTACCCCAATAACACCCCTACACCACCATGACGGTTCATGATAAACCGGCCTTTGGCAGTATACCTCATCGTCACCCAGTGCAAATGACATGTAGATAGATATGAGGTCACTGACAGGAACTATGGTTTATTTAAAATAAAACTATTTAAGACCGAGAACTCTGCGCCATTTTCTATTAAAGCATTCTTTTGTGCCATAAATGACTCAACCACTTGACAGGATATTACACTATCATGATGTTAGTAACTGACCAATTATAGCCGGCTCTGCATCACCCTCGGGATATTCAGACCAATATACCTTTGAGAAGTTAAAAAAGTGTACAGATACAAGATCAGGCCAACAAATCAAGGTGAAAACGCCCTGATGGCCATATACCTGCTGTATAGTTTAATTACCGGAATAATTAATGATTGCAACTAAACAATTCACTCCCGAGTATGCATTTACGTGTTGATTTAGACACGTAGGCAAACGGGAAGAGATTCAAAATATTTACTATGTTGGCCACTATGTGTTGCTTGACCTTTTCTCATCATTGCTCATGCACTTTGACTGTTTTCACAGAAACTACAGAATATCTACATTCTCATTACTGTAGCTCATTCACTTTTGTTATCATACAAGCTCAATCTGTAAACATTGTACTCATTTTCAGTTCCGCATGCAGATATCAAGCCTTATCACAGTCACTCTTCTGCCGGTGCCAATATAGCCCTAGAAGTACCAACTCACTGCATCCATAATAGTGCTTCAAGGTAGCCTGTCTCATGGCATGGTGAAGACATAACATACCACTTTGTGCGTGTGCGCTGCTGTGCAACAGCTGCAAACATGAGAAGAAAAGGTGTGCTATGATATGGAAGCAGCTTTGGCTCCAAGTCACACTCCACATCATTATTTTTACAGTCACACTACGCAGTTGGTCTACATGTCCAGGTCTTCTGGTGTGACAAGCAATGGTATGAAAAGGGAACACTGGTAGCAGTAAGCTATGAAATCTACATGCTCGTTCTGCTCTTCCTGGTACCGGTTTTCATTATGATACCAGCCTACTGTGGAGTCTGTGCTGAACTATGGGAGGTTACACAACCAGATCTAAGGAGCAGGTGAGTGCTATAATAGTGTGTCATGTGTACAAACAGTTGAATGCCGGAAGCGTGATGCATTTTGTAGTACACGTATACGTAGTATAGATAGTAGATAGGCGCTTTTCAAGATACCTGCAGATATTGTTATTTGCGTTGTATGGTGCTGGTGCAGTATTTCCTGAACAGAAGCAAAGGAAATTGCTCATACACTTCCGAGAACGAAGAAAAAACACCCACTTTGTGTTACGCCCAACAGAATTATTGAAGAGAAGACAACTCCATATGTTTAGTGGTAGATACTGAATGATGATTTGTTATCATACTTAAGTTTTATGTTATAGCCCAAGTAGAAGGATGGTAAAAAAACGATTGGACTCCGAAGACAATGAAACTCCTACAAAAGACATGAAGGATGGTGAAAAACCAATGGGGAAAAGTCATTCACGGGAAAACCAAATAAGGAAACAGGTAAATATACCTAACAGCTTACAGGTTGTGTTTCCATCATAAAACCCCAAAG
>Ga0224511_10000824_pt1 | contig 16633 bp, 16 predicted proteins | sample SF_May12_sed_USG_2_FD_169988 | JGI IMG/M metagenome (GOLD analysis project Ga0224511, IMG submission 169988) | Sediment microbial communities from San Francisco Bay, California, United States - SF_May12_sed_USGS_8_1 | ecosystem: Environmental > Aquatic > Marine > Sediment | place: USA...
CCTGTTGGTCGTGGTAGGTGCCTGTTGGTCGTGGTAGGTGCCTGTTGGTCGTGGTAGGTGCCTGTTGCGAGTATGAGCTCATAATACTAATCCTAGTGCAAAATCAAAACAAGCCTCACTATGAGGCAGAGGCAGAGGCAGAGGCAGAGCGTCGATACTGACTCGATCATGATGCTCCGCGCTGAGCCATAACTGGTGAAAATACAAGTATCTGACCCGGCAGTCTCACATAAGGCAATTTCGGATAAACAAATGGTCATTGCGCTTTACCCTGCCGCTAATTCAATGTACTGTACTGCCCAAACATACGCGTTGGAGTTTTCTGCTCGATGGGCCAAGTCGCCCGAATGTGTTGGGGCGTCTCGGGGCTAATTGTGCGATAGTGAGAAAAACACGTTGACTCACTGTCATGGTTGTTCGGGCAGACCAACGCGTTGGACCTTTGCTTTTTATTTTGTTGTCAATTTTCGCCTACTTGGCTAATGCGCGGGCCACCCAAATTAAAATAAAGATAGAGCCCTATGTTACCTACCGCGTTAGGACTGTGTTAGCTTGTCCGAGAACGCCTATACTGATGAAAACGTCATAGAGAAAAGGTGTTATATCGCTTATCTTATGGAGGTTTGTTTTTGAAGCGGTAGGAGTTAGGTTACACGTGATAGCACAACAAGGAGCCTGTGAAATTCCATCACGCATTCACTTACGCTTACCGTGTTCACATTGTATATCAGAGTTGAAAGGTAACTCATCGATGAGAGCATCGCCATTCAGTGCATCGTTGGTACTATTACCATCCTCTGTTAACAACATTAAATGGAGGAGTTAGTTAGAATATATTAAAGAATTATTATAAATATCATATACAAATAATAACCAGAATCAGACTTGGCATACGACACACTAAAATGTGTCTCCATTTGTTTTCAGATTCTGTAGCCTACAATTAGCAAGTGGGCCATAGATCTATCTCAGACTGAGAGCTGAGACAGAGCTCACATACTCAGCAAGCATCGTTAGAGCCCTCCTCATGCACTTTAAGAATCTCAATGGAACCCGACTTGGCTTTAGATGGGAAATATACACAAAGCTGTTAGCTTTTGAATTGAGTCCTTGGCTTACGCGCTTTTGTTTGGAACAAATCCGGACAGCTGCATTCAAGAGTTGTAGTTACACCGGTCTAAATAAAGAAATGAGGCAGCAAAATTGTGCACACATGGGTTTAGGAGCATAATTTTCCAACCGTGTTGACGAAAATTAGGGGCCATTATTGCACAAACCCATTGGCCTCTATTTAGAGTGAACCCGGAAAGGCCATTTTGATACTTTCCTTTTATAAATATTACATTGAATTTGGTTTTATACATTGTCTTTCAATGAGGCAAACATAATCAAGTTACCAATCTACACTAATTCAATGTCATTTTCTTTCCAGTTGAGCTGTGATATTTGAGGTACCAGTTTTCAGAATCACTATCACCAAACTAAACAGACCTCTACTCTCCTCTAAAAGAGGAATACAGCACCGTAAGTACGTCAACCAGTGACAATTAGCCCAGTATGATGAGGTAATATGGGAGGCTCATGGGGTTGCTGCTCAGATATCTAGATTTCAGTCATGGGGATGCAATTCAGACCTATTGCCATTAGCCAACTACGAGGTATTTATATCCTGTGTAATTTTACCCAATCCATTTCAAACCCGGCAGCGAGGTTAACAGATAGAGTCCCTGCAAACCTGATAAACAGGTTGTGAGAACTGCTTTTTTGTACTCCGTGCAATTTTGCGGTAAAACCACCGAAGACCTTGTGGCCTTCAGCGATTCTCTGCAGTGCTCCAAAAGTTCTGGGTCCTTTCATGTAAAAGGCTTCACCTCTCACGAGACCACTAAGCTTGCAAAGTGCAGTTGTGACAATGATATGAAATCAAAGCCGGGAACCATATCCTGTTTAAGTAACACAGTGCAAAGATCAGAGTTTATCTACACTTCTATACATCGCTAATCGCCACCTTTGAAAATGGTGTATGATTGATTGTATGATAAGTTTCATGTATATTCGAGCGGATGTGTCTTGGCTCATAAACTATGAACAATTGGTCAGAGTAGATAACTCAAAATTACATTCTACTAGTTTACACAATCGGGTTTGCCCACGGAGAGCGCAGTGGGAATCAGAGCTACCGTGCCCGCTGACCTGCGACATTCTCTGCCCCTATAGTCAGCGACCATTTTCAGGGTGAAAATACTTGTACCTTAATTAGATCATCCAAAATCTAAACAGAGGTGTTATGGTGACTGTCTATATACCACCCAATTTCTATAGCAAAATCTGATTTTATAGCTAATATCATTTTCTAGTCGAACAATGACCCGCACCTTCATTAGGGACCACCGGCACCCTGGGGAAAGTCTGTGCGTCATTCTCCAGTGGCCTCAGCACTCTCTTTTTCCAGCCCCTGAATGCGGCATTACTCAGCCAATAGCCAGGTGCGCTGCAGCAGAAAGAAGGGTTTTAGTACACTCTGATGAAAGTACTTGCTGGTTATCAGAATGCAATGATGAAGCAGTTTTGTTTCAATAGGTCATTCTTGTCAATGAGCAGGGCACAACGGTTAAAGACCTAGGGCAATGGAGCCCCAATCTTCCGGTCTTCCTGAGACCCAGTACATGGAAATGGCAGGTTATACCATACAGGCTGGGGGATTTTTTCTACTTGGTCATATTATTTGACGGGAGTTCTAAGCCCAAGGTTTGTTGGAGCGGTAAGAGCTAGGGATCATGTGAGGAGCTCATTTTCACAGTGGGTGCTCAGCATGACTAGGACTTAAACCCAGGATCTTCTGATCATGAGCCAACCATTAAGCCATTGGCCTATCCCGCTATCCCAAGGTTCATAGTGAGTGGCAATGATGTCTGTATAGTTTTACCTAGTAACTAACCTGTTGTCTTGTTGTTGACGAGCGGTAAGAAGATTGGATAGAAGCTTTGTATCATTTTCCACTCTAGCCCTGGTCTGCCTATAGACGGCCTGGTTCAGCACGCATTGTCTGCACAGACTATTTACACGCGAAAGCGGGATGCCTTCTCCATATTTCACATATATCAGCTCCCCCTGTGTGTGCGAAGCGAATGGAAACTATGCACACAACTCACTATACATTCTGGCTTAGGTGGTTTGCTAGATAGAATGGTCAAACACAGAACGATAGAATACAGTGACATCAACATGACTGGCGAGACAGGAGATATAAGCAATACGAATGATCAGCCTTGCACATCTATACAGTGGCCTCCCTGATAACAGTAATTGTACAGACTATTACCATAGGGTAACCAATGGAGCCAACCTCTAGTATTTCTATAGAACCAATAGAACATATAATAACAATTATGTTGCTGTTGGTCACAGTGCGACAAAGACCGTAACTAATGACGTTGCTGCCTGGATAAGGCGAACTTACTGGAAGCTAATTATTTCAAGGGCCAATTCCAATGTACCAATCCGCTGACTCAACAGGAAGCCCGAGCCGCAGGAATAGAACAAACATCGCCTCAAAAAGGGAAATTATTAAAATACTCCACTCTGACACTCTTGTGATTTTTCGGAGCCTACCTGTTGTTGAGAGATGACTTTATACTTATCAGACATCAGGTTTAGTTTAGCATGCTTGCAGAGCAGTTCTGATGTGTCTAATTTCTTTATATCGTCCTGATTATTAGCTAGAGTTTCTCTCAGCCAGTTTGTTGGCACCATGTGATAATTCTCTGAGCTGCCTAAGCTCGCTTGTAGACCCTGCCAGAGCTGTATGATGGTATCCTTTTTACTGGCAGCCCTCATCATTAGCTCAGTCTTAAAGGAAATAATTGGAATGATAGAGAAACTATAAGACATAATCGTATGGCCTGTATAGCAGATTAGGTGGCTGACAGCTCTAGTTCAGCATACCCTACTCTATATCTGGTAAATCAGGAGACCACCTGTTCCAGCTATATGCACGGATATCCAGTTCTTGCATGTGCAGGTAAGGTAAAGGAGGGTGGTAAACAAGCAGATGACAGCTAGTTTGGTATATAAACACCATACACTGTCACAATGATGTGCTGAACAGACTGAGGTCAGTCTTTTTGCCAACGACAGCACCCCAACTAACGAGAATGTACAGATGCATAATAGTGAAATACGCCAGGATTGCAGCTAACAGAGAAGCCCTTTGTGACAATGGAGTGACCTCAGTTAAGAAACGATACCTCATGAATTTCCTCCTCATGTATTGAGGTTGAGAGAAGAGAGTTGTCCGTTTCTATTTCAGTGCGTACATGGTCAGGAACAGGTATTATCTTTGAATCTGTAAACCAGTGAAAATGAACATAAATTGTGCGTCTACTCGCTGAGCTCTTGAATAACCGGATAGCTCGGCAGTAGGGCACCTGGTTCGCAACCGTAAGAATCTGGGTTCGAAGCCCAGTTATGATGAGGTCTCTTTGTGAGTATGAACTCCCGACTATAATCCTAGCTCAAAACAAAACGAAGCTTCATAAGGTGGAGCGGCCATAAGGTGGAGCGGTACTAATGACCTGCCTGGCTACGCGTGGTGATCCACAATCAGCCGTAACTGTTGAACAAACAAATATATAACCACCTTCAGCTTCACCATAACAGTAAAGACGGCTTAAAGCAAAACCTCTACTTGGGATAAGGTTAACAGAAGATTAGCTTACCGTTCAGATGATGGAGGTAGGACTTGCTCATGTAGACCAGCATGTAAGCATTCTTCGACTGTATGCCTTTCCCTTTTTGCTGTTGGACATCATTACCTCCTAAAAATTTATTTGCATGATGAGGCATTAAAAGTTTCAAGTTTAATAACTTTGACAAATGCCTTGAAAAGCTTGAAACTCAGGTCAACGTTAGGATTACACAAAACACCGGCCTCGAGATAGGAAATCAACACAGAGCTGTTGGTGTTTGCATTGATCTATCGGCTTACGCACTTATGTTTGGACAAATCTCTTGCAGGGGCATACTGGATTTATACTTACACAAGTGTGAGTAGAGAAAATGTGCAACAAAAATATGGAAATAGGGTTTCAGGGTGCAGTTTTTACCTCTGTCAATGAGCGTTGTTGCCATTATTGCATAATGACAGAGGCCCGAATAGAACGGCCTCTATTTAGGGCAAGAGAAAACCCAGCGAAGCACTTCCTTTCAGTTTTCTCCGATATTATGTTCAATTCGAGTTCTACTCGATGTTCTGAGGGAAGATCATTAGGTTACCAAGTTTTAGTAATTAGATTCCATTTTCTTGCTATCACTGCCATGGAGGCGCAGTTGCCTCCCTTTACCAATAGGGAACACAACTCCAAAAGTGTCTCTACCCTCGACTGTGGCTTACATAGTACATAATTCCGAGGGTATGGGGTACCTGGTTTCGAGAGTACAGGGTCAATGGGTTCATGGGTAGCGGGTACATACTTTCTCAATACCCCTGGTCGACCTGGACTTCACTGTGAGCGTAAGCTCCTCATGCGATTCCCACCTCATCTGGAACTCCAGAACAAAGCTTTGGGGGTATACTCAATAGAATGGTCAATAAAACATAGATAAGGCTGAACCTCGGTGTGTGTGTTTACAGATACAGACCTGTTTCCTGCTCCTCGCTGGCCAGGTTAAGCTTCTTCCCTCTCCGTTTTACCACCCGTTCATCATTAAAGGTATACCAGCGATCTTCCTTGTGGATCTGAGCCGTGTAATGACCAGAAAAAGCTGATACTCCATTATGCAGTAATACTGCAGTCAGCTCATAGGTACAATCACCTAAAATCAACACAATATATTGTTTATTCAAACAATACAGTACAAAAGTAATTTTGTGTCTCCGAAATAGGACAGCTATCAGGAGTGGTGCAGAAACTGACCTACGGAGTCAATCTGACTCAGCACTTCCCGGGTGAGTCACTTGGGAGACTTTCGTTAGGACACTTTCTGTTTACACCCGCGTGTCGCATAGAGAAGGTTACTCTATGGATGGATGAACCTCCTTAATCTAATGTCACAATCTGAAACTGATGAGGGTGTTGTGAAAGATAACGTTTTAGCCCAAACGTGGAATTGAACCCGGGACCTCCCTATCCAAATGCATAAAGCCATCGCTTCACACTTGGGTCTTTGATATGTCTGTGCGCGTGTCTAAAATCTCATTAAATTATCCTTACAAAATATAGCAAACAGCACGTGGTAGGGTAACTTAACCAGCAAGCAGCAATGATACAATGCACAAGCGAGGCTACCATATGGAGCAGAGTGCATGATTCGTTTTCACAACTGAATCCGTTGTATATGCTGGATAAACTCGTCTCAAACAAACATAGTAAACTAATACACATATTCAGAATCGATATTATGTTGCTTTTCGACAACTCACATGGGCAGAAAGCACTCACCTGCTGGACACTCATTGTTAGGCAGTAGATGGCCCAAACTCAACTCCTCTGTGAACAGAATATTGCTGTTCAACTTCTTTTTCCTCCCCGTTTTTCTGAATTATAAAAAAAAGGTAATCATTATCAAAACATATATAACTGTGGTCAGCTGAAAGAACATGAGAACAGCTAAGTGGTAAAAGCACTGGGCGTGCTACTGCGAAAACCTTACTTCAAATACAGGTCATGACGGGCCACCGTTGTGAGTATGAGCGTCTCATATTTATTAATGCTCATATCATTCCAACAAGCCTCAGGCTTAGGAGGTCCATTAAATAAGGTGGCCAGGTGCACGAGTAGGTTTTCAAATTTGAAACAAAATTGTGTCATAAATGCAATATTTTGTTTACAAAGCGAGCTAGATGACCATATTTAAATCTACTGATAACTGATAAACTAGCTGCAGACTGTTGATCTAACTCAATAGGTATTCCTGGTTTTGGTACAGTTTCTCGCCTTGGGTTTACCATGGATTGGGCTTGTGATATAACCTCCACCAGAAAGCATAGGTAAATGGGTATATTGGCTCCTTCAGGCATATGTCGTGTCAGGTTGTAATAAAATCCTCAACTTCTAAAACAAAGATTTCTGGTAATACAATATTTAGCACAAGTTATACTCACCTGTCAAATACAAATCTCAGCAGCTGTATGTTAAGAACCGGAGGCAGAGCTTTAAGCTGAATACGGCGACTGGCATCGCGCTTTGTTTGACATTTAGAGCAGAAATATTGGTTATCTCCCTCCAGTTTCTCTACCTGACACGCCAGAAAAATAAAGATTACCACAACTGAACAGTCTATTTAAACACAAACCCGTCCTCAATTCCAAATACATATTCCGACAATACTGCCACATATTCCAATTACACCTTTCTCAAAGTTGTTATTTCTTAGTACTGTAAACAGTCTAATTGGCACAACAACATATTGAACAGTTGTTTTAAAGTACGTATAAATAAATGCTTCTGGATTGAGTTCTCTTTGAAAAAAGAGTAGGCCCATTCTTAAAACGTATTTGCCACATTATTATTCTCTGTGCGGGGTCATAGAGTTAGCTCCCTGGTTACAGGAAGACCTTGCAGGATCCATTTCCTGTCACCACCAACTTTTTCTGGGATTTGAGCGACTGAGTGGCTCTCTTAGTTTGGTCCTGATAATAAGAACACTTCCCTGGATGGGGTAAGATGAACGAACTACCTGCAGATACGAGTCCAGAGCTGAAGCCAGTGAACCTCGACCTTCAATGTTTAAATCCAATTCACGGAAGTCCGAAGGGGTGTGAGATTCAAACTTGCACTCATTGCATCTGGAAAATAATGGTTTGAATGAATACACTGTTTCGAACAATTTCTGTGTTATTTGTTGCTTGGAAAACTTCTAGTGTGACTATTCTATAATAGTAATTACACAAATGAGAAATAAAATGTAAAAATTGGGCTGCAAAAAACTAAGAACTGGAAAAAAAGGCTGTTGAACTCGGTCAAGGCCCCTCCGAGTCTTCTTGGTACCTCTTGCTGATGACTGGCTTTTAGTGACACGAGACTACCCAAGTAGGTGGCTCAATAAAAAACAAGTTCTTACTGGTATGGGATCCTGAACGTTGTGCTTCTACCGTTACCCATGTAGCTTTTTTAATAGAATGTTGAGCAAGTTAAATTTGGTCCACACAAAAGTTGGAATACAACTAACTTGATGACGTAGCTGTATCTACCAGTGAACAGCATTTTGATCCGAGGGGGCAGAAGTTCGACAAAGAGTTTGGAGAATTCCTGTGCATCCTGCTGTAGGTTGGCATCAAGACAAAGAGCTGTGATCAGCGGAGAAGGATCCACACACCTGAGGATGGATCATGAATTTATGATGGGTGTTTATCTATTGGGCTACAATAAGGTATGAATTTATAATAACGATACCACAGAATTGTTCTCTACCCTTATTCCACAAGAGTCAATAGCCAAATGCAAGACCTGTGCCACACACGCAAGACATGATAGCCTACCTGCGGAGCCCAATCTCTAGCTTGCCAAATATTACCTGCAGCGCCATGCAGATGGGATTACCTAGAAATAAACCAAATAAGGTAAACCAACTGAGTAGGTACAATTTGATATCCTAAAACATCCATCATTCACTACATTATCAACATCTCTTCATCAGATAAGGTAATGCTATGCTGCGTTTGTGGTCACTGTGGTCCATGAAAACTGTGTTACATGCATCCCGAAATATTCATGTGAAGGTGTTGTAGATCATACCTTCAAAATCATTCCATGAGTACACAGCATTCCTGAAATCGATATTGTGGTACCACAGCTGTAGGAAGGCATTGACATAACAAGTTGCCCCGAGGTTTGTAAGACCAGCGGGCTCAGTAAGGTCTCTCGCAGATTCTTCAGAGTCATCTGAAGGACTGTAGTCCATCTCCCCAGAGAGCCATTGCTCAAAGCCAAGCCCACTCAAACAAAATGGGTTTTTGTTACAATTTTTCCTACAAACATTTGACATAAGTAAATTTAAAAGCATATAAATAGCCTGTGTCATCCTTGAATGGCATCATCTAAATGAGCAGCGTCATAGTCACGTCAGTGGAGTATTGGCGATCACAACACCATACTATATTGGACATTTATTGCAATAAGAGGGCGATTACCTCTCTTAATATGTAATCACAATAAAAATGAATAAAGAACAGATCAAACGAGCACTGAGCCAGTCAGTCCTTGACTGACTCCGTGAATGTGCCTGGTGAAGTGACTGAGTTAGTCACTAGCTTCGTCTCACTAATTATAGTCACTCTGTAACTTGACTCGTTAGTCATAGAATAATGAACATTCTCAGTCAGTGAGTCACCGTCAGTGTCAGTTACTCAGTCATTGCATGATTGCTTGCAAATGCTAGACTCAGAGTCAAAATCAGACTGAGTTGAGTCATGAATGAGTGATTACACTTGACTTTACAGTGAAGTTTGGGAACATATGGACCGGCTCTTACTTGCACGCTGACTTTTCGCACTTCGAGTTGATCGATCCGTTCGGATTGCTTTGGCCTCTCGTGTCTTCCAGGGGCTCGTAGCGCCCTTCTTGTGCAGTAACATCACCGTTCTTGAGCTGGGGTGAAACTGAAGCTGAAAGTGATACTGACAGTAGTGATACCAATTTGTAGACCAGTTCGATACGCCGTGTTCCTATCAGTTCCGGTAAACTGGCGGGGTAGTCTGGTACCCAATTCCAGTATATTGATTCATCATCTTTCTTTTTCGTCTTTGAACCCATTTATGGCAGTAGTGTGGGTTGGTTTCCTATAGTATTACGCCTGGCAATGGAGTTGAAACTTGAATCAACTTCACTCATCTCCAGAACATACGTAGAAAGAAAATTAATGCCGGTGCTACAATTCAAAATACTCTGATGGGGGTCTCTGCGGGGCTCAACACGATCACGTGATCTGCAAACACACTAAAGCAACCTGCACCACTTCATTATTTCCGTTCGCGGCTAGAGGAAAAAATATAATCTTTGGCTAGATTGTGCAATATCAGCGAAGGTCTCCTTATCCGCTACCATGTGACTAGTGTATCAAACATGTGATATTCTCGTCATGATTTATATCGAGGGCAGTATTGGATTGAGAACGAGCCAAAGTAACTTGTGACTGATAAGCGGGTAAGTGGCTGGTACATGTTTTTATCACCAACTATTTGCCCTCATCGGTTATCCACGATGGCTATACAATTCAATCTGATTTCAATTGGCGAGAGAAGTTTTGAGCAGAGTAGTATTGTCTTTTACTATTGAATTGGGTAATGGGAAACTGCTTTGTACCCGTACGCTGTACCCCAGTACCCGAAAGGCGAAACCATGTACCCGCAATCTCAAAACCATGAACCATGTGCCCCAAGCTCGAGACCATGTACCCAGAACCTTACATATCATGAACTTCTATCAGAAATTTGACCCAAAAATGTTTGAAATTTTAAGCCTCTCAGATGAAATACTTGTCTTTTCAGTATACATAAGTTATAACACAACACCGGAGAGACAAATAGAACCACTTATGTTGTGTTTTCTTTTTCAATACTCAATATAATAGTGGGTTTGCACGATGGCAGTGGTGAGCCGCACGGAAAGCGACGCCCGAGGGGTGTTCACTTGAGCGGCACCGCTGGCTGTACCGCTCAAGTGGGCGTCAACTTTCGCCAATCCAGCGGCACTATTTTTCCAGGCAACACAGGCGCAGTGACCAATCGGAGTTTGTTTGCTTCGAATAGATTTTTGCTTTCGGTGTTTAGGTCAAGGGCGAACTTATTGGTAAAGCGGCAATCTCGAATTTGCGTCGTCATTGGTTGCCGTTTACCTGACGCTGAAGAAATAGCACATGCTGCAGGATCCTGACGATTGCCACTCGTTTAAACTCCACTAAACACACTATAGGTGCATTCGCGTGCTCGCGTCCGAGATTTTGGGAGAAATTTCGGTCGAGCGCACTCGAGCACTCGGTCGCGGTGAGGAAACGGTGTTGAGTTCAGGATAGACTTTGATCGGATCAGAGTTGTCCTCTCCCAACTTTAACTCATCGGTTAGAGCCGAACGATCATTCGCAATTTGTTATCTCAACGTAGTAATCAAGCCTCTTTGCGTGCTTTCGGTCGCGACCGAAAGTGAAAGATGCTTTTTTGGATCGCGCTTTTCGGTCACACTAGTTAGCAGATTTCGTGACCGAAATAGATTTCGGTCCGAAAAACCCGAGCACGGGAATGTACCTAGTGTATCAAATGAGTTTCACCACTTTAAATTTCACCAACTTGTTTGGTTGAATACTGTGTCTCAACCTGGGTATTGAAAGTGAAAACAATAAACATATTATTTATGCTGAAAAGAGTTTAACCTTAATTCTCAAACATTGGTGGGTTAGTCCACTTTTTTTCAAATTTCTGGCAGAAGTGCGTGGTTTCGAGAGTACAGGGTACATGGTTTCGAGCTTAGGGTACAGGGTACCTTGTTTCGAGAGTTTGAGGTACATAGTTTTGAGGGTACCAGGGTACCTAGTTTCTTACTACCCTGTCCTATTGGAACATGTAACCTACCATATATGGCGGTATGTGTCGTGCTGAACTGAACTGAAGTTAAAGATTGATAATTGATTCATCATAGTTCCAGCTTCCTGGTTGACTGAAGGAGCAATGGTACATGGTCACAAAGTGGTGGTTCAGAAAGTAGTGGTTTAGTAGAGTCTGCTTTCCCGAATGCTGTTACCCAGTTACACAATATGCAGTAATGACTGTATAGTTATTCAGTATAAAACCTATACCAGGGGTAGGGGTGAAAGCGGAGCACCACATTGTATATGATTATCATGAGTATACTTAGGGTGCTTTTTCGCTCCATCCGGCGTCCGGTCCGCCTCGGACCGGACGCAGTTTGCATCTGATTTGGCGTTGGACCTTAGATCCAAGGCCCCTTTTTACTCCAAACAGATCCGTGTCGGACCCGCGATCCTGGATTACTTCAGAGCCAATCAATAGTGCCGAACCTGTGTTTCCAAACAAATAAAACCAATATCACTTTCCAATGATCCTAGTGTCAGACCGGAAACAAGTGAACATTGCTAGGTACGCCGTGGAAGACCATTTGTTTGGTTGATGAGTCGGACGTCGGACTCATTTTGTCTGGGAGACAAACGGTCTGACATCCGAGAGAGCATCCTAGGTCGATTGGATGAGTCCTTTCCAAACCATTTCTGGGGTCTCCAGCATTCGGTCCGAGGCAGACCGGACGTCTGATGGAGTGAAAAAGCACCTTTAGGCTTATTTATTTTGGTAGATTTCACATGAGCCACTGAAGGTAGGCAGTCGCCATCGATGGAAAAAGAAGCGGTCATTGGTACCATGTCTGACTCTCGGCAGTATCAGTCGTATGGAGCAATCCCCTCTGGTGTCCCACCAAATACGGTGAATGTGCATCGTAATACCATTGTGATTGTAAGTAAATTACTGCCCTATCTAAGTCCTCAGCATGACCAAACAAATTGATCTCATGGAAAATCCATTGTACATTCACTTCACTCTCACTGTAAGAGATCATACCTAATATCAAGATAACAAATAGTATAGTGAGCCTTAGACTGGCGAGGCCAGCGGTTAGCTTTGATTGAGAGCGGTCCGTACAGACCTATATAGATTTTATGAAACGCATAAAAAAGGAACCAACCATTATTGCAGATGCATACTAAGCCATCATTTTCATTTTCAACATCATGGTTGACTGGGTAACAAAATGATACAAGGCTCATTAGCAGACAGCGCAGGCTTAAAGTAATCCCGGCAATTGTGTTCTAGTCGGGTGTGATGGGAAGCGCTAAGCCACAACTGAAATAATTTAGGAACATGATTGCAGCATTGCTATTTATGGATTGGTGATATAAAAATATCTAAATAACACTGTTTTCATTTAGATTCAGGAAAAGCACCTGTATGAAGCATACTTACTCGCCATTCCTCCTTTTGGCCTTCTGGGATTACATCATTTCTATCTGAGACGACCATGTAAGTAAAACCCATTAGGATCCCGTTGCTCTGCTACTAAGCTATGTTTCCACATGGTTTCCAAAATAACCTAGAATAATACACATACAGGCTAAACAGTCGGAACTATACTGCTCCATCGAAGCCAGATTTCTTGGTCAGGAATAAATCATTCTTAGCATGAAAGCTAGCAGAGCACTGGAAACTGAGCTCCCCTCTAGTTTCTCCTTGCAATGAACTTCGTAGCACAGCTCGGCTACGAGCAAAAGCCGAGCTGTGCCGTTTAAACTCTACGGCAAGGAGATTTAATTTGTGGCGTAACTCAGCTTCCACAGAGTAATGCTTTGCAGCCAATATATCAGATAATTTCAGGCATTATTTTACAGTATGGGGTCTGCTGTATTTCTTCACCTTGGGTGTATTTGGCCTCGGCTGGTTGATTGATATCATCCGCATGCCATGCTTAGTACGGAGGTGTAATGCACAGGCCCGTCAGCCCCAGCTTTCTGCAACTCGTTCCCTCGATGACTGCTACATCCTGTGGCTGCCTCCTTTTGGATTACTTGGTACGTATGGTAAATTTATTCTGCCTACTGGAAACAGTCATTGTGACTGCTTGAAATCAGGAGAATAATGTTTAAAACCAGCTACTGACCTGGAGTAGTGACCAGTTCTCAGTAAACGGAGACTTCAACTGAATGTTAATTTTTACAGCCCCACACAGTTATAATCACACTCACGGTTACAGTCACACTCATGGTTACAGTCACACTCACAGTGACATACAGTCACACTCATAGGTACAGTCACACTCACAGTTATAGCCACACTCACAGTTGCAGCCACACTCACAGTTACATACAGTCACACTCATAGTTACGGTCATACTCATAGTTACAGTCACACTCATAGTTACGCACTGTCACACTCACAGTTCCACACAGTCATGCACACAGTTACCTACAGTCGCACTCATAGTTACATACAGTCACGCTCACAGTTACGTACAGTCACACTCATGGTTACAGTCACACTCACAGTTACAGTCACACTCACAGTAACATACAGTCACTCACAGTTACAGTCACACTCATGGTTACAGTCACACTCACGGTTGCAGTCACACTCATGGTTACATACAGTCACACTCATGGGTACAGTCACACTCACAGTTATAGCCACACTCACAGTTGCAACCACAGTCACAGTTACATACAGTCACACTCATAGTTGCAGTCACACTCACAGTTACAGTCACACTCACAGTAATGTACACTCACACTCACAGTAATGTACAGTCACACTCACGTACAGTCACACTCACAGTTACGCACAGTCATGCACACAGTTACCTACAGTCGCACTCATAGTTACATACAGTCACGCTCACAGTTACGTACAGTCACACTCACAGTTACGCACAGTCATGCACACAGTTACCTACAGTCGCACTCACAGTTGCAGTTACACACAGTCACACTCGAATTTTAATACAGTCACACACAGTCACACTCACAGTTACGTACAGTCACTCATAGTTAAAGTCATACCCACAGTCACATACAGTCACACTCATAGGAACCAAACTATTTTCTCGAAATCACTAACTCTTCCATGAAGGTTATCCTCATGTTGTTAAATATATGTATGTTTGTTGTTTCAGGAGTGCATCAGTTCTATATGAGAAGGCCTATATGGGGTGTAGTCTATATTTTTACCCTGGGACTGTGTGGTATTGGCTGGCTCCTTGATGGCCTTTGCTTAATGCGAATGTAAGTATATCGGGTTGAATCACAGGCTGAATCGATGATAAAATATCCAGTGGTTCCAACCGTTCTAGTCAAGTGCCACTTTTTCCCTAAATATCTTTTGTATTAAATTGTTCTTTGTACATAGCATTATGGTCAATTTGAACTAATCTTTATTGGTAACATTAAAAGGTTTCCCAAAAAATTCTGAAAGCAGGCCCACCCATAGAGTATAGCCTTCTCTATGCGGCATGCGGGTGCAACCAAAAAGTCTCCTCATGTCGCACCATAGGAAATGCTGAATCAAAGATTCAGTAGGTCAATTTCTGCACACCCCTGACTCTGGTCAAGTTAATTCCGGAAGAAGACGGGGTCACTACAGCCTGGCTGCCTTTATAACCACTTAGCCGTTTGTAGATACTGTAAACGCTGCAATGAACAGATCAGGCTTGAAGAGGAAGGAAGGCTACTACACGGATCCCAGCCACAAAAGAGCCTTGCTACAGCCTATCTGCTTGCAATCTTCCCTCTAACTGGAATATTCGGTAGTTATAAGAGTAATGAGGTTCCGAGATTTTCGCCCAGCTAGTTAAAACTGTGACTAAAGTTATGGTTTGAATATTGTTTCCCCCTATCCAATTACAAGAAATAAAACCTTACGAAGGACTTGGTACCAGTAGCTAGGATGATTCGAAAATGATTTGAATGGCCTAGCAACCTGGTATTCAACTGCAACCCCCAACTGGGTAAGCTTGAGGATTCCAACCACTCCAGTCTTGCTCCTTCTCTTGACTACTTTACGCTGGTCCTCCAAGAATATGTTGTGTTTTATCTGAGAGACTACGAGCCATCTTTGTCATTTCTTTGCAGGATTTCATCATGCATATTTAAATAACTTCCAGTTCTTTGCTATCTACATGGCAACTATTGGTAACTTAGGGTTTGGGTGGTTGTATGATCTCTTCCGTATCCCTGTGTTGGTGGATCGAGCAAACGAAAAGATCGCCAATCCTCTGGCAGTTCAGAAGAGACACACAGATGATGTGTATGCCCTATGGCTACCATTCACAGGTTAGTTGGTACAAACTGTATATTATAGTCATACTTAGATACATCTGATGGAGCGACACATGTTTAAACACCAACAAAGGCTGAAACTATTTTCACATTCCTAGATTTCAAATGTTTTCCGCTTCCACGGCATATATAAATTCATATATAAAGACATGAGTGTATAGTGGGAAGGATCCCACAGACTCGATATAAAGATATGCTTACCGAACAGAAACAGTCCTTTTTGTTTGGCCAATGAAACTAACTGCACTGTCTTCTAGCATGGTCTAATCTATTCATGTCTTTCCCTTAGGTCTGCTGGGTATTCATCACCTCCTATTGGGACAGCCGTTGCTCACACTTGTATACATATTCACCTGCGGTGGTTTCGGTATTGGATGGCTATCGGATCTTTGCTTGATCCCATACTACACCAAGCGCTACAACAAGAAGCTTGAGAACATACAGAGACAAGTAGAGGCTGCCAATGTGATCGTAACGCCAGAAGGAACGCGTGTCTATCCTATTTATAATGGCCCATATAACAGTGGAGGTGTTGGAGGTGTTCTAACGATTTACCCTCCCGGAGTTCATCCACCACCTGGAGCTCATCCATCACCCGGAGTTCATCCACCATCCGCCATGTTACCACAGGGTACAGCTCCGCCTTGCCCCCCTTATGCTTACCAATCTCAGCCAATAGTGTACCCTGCCCATATGCCAGCACCCTCTCCTCAAGCACGGGGCTATCCTCCCCAACCTGAAACTGACCCAGTCACATCTCAGTATGATGATGAAGCCCCGCCCCCATATATTGAGAAATAAGACACAA